>Ga0326597_10001030_pt1 | contig 46383 bp, 39 predicted proteins | sample RVTome_12_FD_203789 | JGI IMG/M metagenome (GOLD analysis project Ga0326597, IMG submission 203789) | Soil microbial communities from uranium-contaminated site in the Upper Colorado River Basin, Wyoming, United States - RVT100D185 | ecosystem: Environmental > Terrestrial > Soil > Contaminated >...
ACGGGCCGCCCGACGTCACTGCGGCAGTCGCTGGGCTCGATGGTCGCGTTTGATGCGCTAACGGCGGGCGACATCGACCTGTATGTTGACTACTCGGGCACCATCTGGGCCAACGCGATGGGGCGGGGTAGCGAATTGGCGTCCCGTGAGGACGTGCTCCGGGAGATGACCGAGTACCTGCAGGACGAATATGGCGTCGGCGTCGTGGCCACTCTGGGCTTTGAGAATGCCTACGCGCTGGCTATGCGTGACGCGGAAGCCTCAGCGCTCGGCATCAGCCGAATCAGCGATCTGACCCCGCACGCTCCCTCGTTCGCGCTCGGGGCCGACTACGAATTCCCCGCCCGGCCCGAATGGCCTGCGCTGCGCGACTCCTACGGCCTGGCCTTTGCCGACATCCGGACGATGGATCCGGCGTTGATGTATCAGGCTGCCGCGGAAGGCGCGGTCGATGTCATCAGCGCGTTCTCGACCGACGGACGGTTGATCGCGCTCGACCTGCGGGTGCTCGAAGACGACCGTCATGCCATCCCTCCCTACGATGCCGTGGTGCTCGCGAGCCCACGTCTTGCTGCGGACGCACCAGACGTGCTGGCTGCCGTCGGCCTCCTCGACGGCGCGATCGACGCCGATACCATCCGGAGGATGAACCTGGCGGTGGACGCCGACGGGCAAAGCCCGGCCACGGTCGCCGAGTCATTTCTGAGCACGCTCCAACGCTGAATACGAGTAGTACCCCATGCTGCGCGCCGGAGAACCCGAGTTCGATTCGAACTATAGGGCGCCGTGCGCGAAACTCGTTGGCGGGTATCGGCGCAGGGCCAAGGCCTTCCGGCCCGACTCGATTGTCAACGTGTCGGGAATGAGCTTTGGATCGCTGAGCGGACCGGCTGTCGAAGCCATCAATCGGGGATGCCTCATCGCTGGATGTTTACAGAGCACGGGGGAAGGCGGCGTGTCGGGGTATCACAGGCACGGCGGGGATTTGCCTTCGCCCTTGGCTGCGATCTCCTCGCCGTGGCCCGGGAAGCAATGTTGGCCGTCGGATGTATCCAAGCACAGCGGTGCCACACGAATTACTGTCCGACGGGAGTCGCGACGCAGCACCCTTGGCTGATTCGCGGAGTCAATCCGACGCTGAAGGCTGGGCGACTCGCCAACTACATCGTGAATTTGCGCAAGGAGATTCTGGGCCTGAGTCGCGCATGCGGCGTCGTGCATCCCGCATTGGTGACGGCCGATCAGCTCGAGCTGCTCGATGGTCGGTTCGGATCGAGCACGCTCGCGACACTCTTCGAGTACGGCTCGGATCACGGGCTGCCATCAGTTGAGGATCGCACGGCGATCCAGCATCTGATGACGACCGGACGTCCGCGCTAATCCTCCACCAGCTTCCTGAAAGTCTGCTTGCAGGCAGGTTCCTGGGCCGAGACTTGATGTGTTCCTAATGTTTTGACGGTAGGACGCTTGCATATCGCAAGCGATCGTGAACGTCGATCGCACGCACCGTCGGACAAAACCAGGGCTTACGCTTCTCGCGCTCTGTTTGACGCTCACCGTGGCCGGCTGCGGCTCGGTCGTGTCACCGTCACCTACCCCGGTCGCGGCAGAGCAAGCGACGGTCACCGTCCGCGTGTTGACCCGCAGCCAGCCTCAGCCGATCCATGGCGCCCTTGTTCGCTACGGTTCTTCCGGGTCCTACACCGACCAAGGCGGAGAATCGACGGTCGCCGTGGCAGCGGGCGAGGACGCGACGATCATCGTGTCAGCCGCCGGCTATCAGAGCATGAGCGCATCCGGCCTCGTGGGCAATGACGAGCGCTGGACGTTCTACCTTGAAGCCCTGCAGGCTGACCTGCAGCCGTAGGCCCGCTCATCGCGGGCAAAGGAATCTTGAACACAGCTGTGGGCCCTGCTCGCCGGCATCCGCTTCAACTGAAGCATGTTCGTCGTCCAGCCTTGATACGGTAAATCTTCCATTCCGGCGAACGAGCAAGACGATGCCCTCGTCTTGTCCGGGCAGCGTCGCGCTCCGGAACGGCTGGGTCTGTCGCACGCTGGCAACTATATGCGTCACGAGACGACGTTTTCGTTTGTAGGCGACGAAGGTGCAACCCGACCGCGGTCATCGCACTTGCTCAGTTCGGCCCGAGAATACACCGTGCCTCGACCGGTACGATTCGTGCCCTTCCGCCTGCGGCGGGCTATCGCCGATCCGACGTTCGTGAGGACGTCCATCCGAGGAACGGGCATGCCGAGATCACGACATCGTGCGAACAGACCGGCGCTGCCGCTGTCAATATTGATTCCGACCTTCCTTGTCGGTATGGCGGTGTCCGCCCCGGCGTTTGCGCTGAGGAACATCGGCCACGTTGAGGTGACCAGTGAAGCAGGTCGCATCACGAGTTTGCGCCAGGTCCCGACGACGACTGTCGCGACGGTAGCCAGAGGCACGATCCTCGAGGTGATGGACGAAGAAGGGGACTGGTACTGGATCTTGCTGGACCCCGACCTGAGCGGCGTCCGCCGCGCCGGCTGGATTAGAGCGAGAGACGTGGTCGAACGACCCGATCTGGCGGTCGCGGTGGCAGCCGCGACTCCGAGGTCCGAGGCTCCCTCGCTGGGCGACGCGGAACTGGCAGCGCCACCGCCCTCAGCGGTCCCCGCCGTCGAGGTCCAAGAAATCACCGTTCCTGACGCGCCCGACGTGGAAATCGTTCTGAACTTTGCATTTGACTCTGCCGAGCTGTCGGTGGCCGCTCGGGGCGGGCTGGATGCGATGGTGGCGCAGCTGAGCGCGAACCAGTCGGCGTCGATCGAGATCGAAGGCCACACCGATAGTGCTGGACCCGCGCCGTACAACCAGGCGCTTGGCCTGAGACGGGCCGAGGCAGTCATGCGATACCTGTCGGAACAGCATCAGATCCCACTCGAGCTGATGAAGACCGCCAGCTTCGGTGAGGACGCCCCGGCCGCAGACAACGACACCAGGGAAGGTCGAGCACTCAACCGCCGGGTGGCGATCAGGTTCTGATCACCTATTTGGCCTTCGGATACTTCCAACAAATCGCTGATCTGTAGATCCGCGTTGCGCCTCCTTCCATCGAGGCCTTCCCCGTTCACACGCACGCCCCCGGTCCGATGTGCTCGCCTGCCGATGAGGCTTCGGCACACAGGACCGTCCCAACGAGCGTCGGCCACGGTCACAATGTGCTCTGAGGTTTCAATCGAGCGGCACCAGATCTCTCCGGGCGGCGCGAGGACCTTTCCGGACGGCTAGCGTGCGACCGCCAGCCGGAGTGGGCTCCCACGATGCGTGAAACCGCGCACCATATCTGTCATCTTCACGAGGGTTATTCGTTGCTATCTCACCGGAAATGCTCTACAAGGCTTCCGGAAGGCAACGCCGGCTCACTATGAACACTCCGCTTCTGGCCCTCATCTCCCTACTGCCCATCGTCGTGGTTGGCGTCTTCTTGGTCGTCTTGCGCTGGCCGGCGACCCGCGTGATGCCGATGTCCTATGCCACCGCCGTGGCGCTGGCACTTGGCGTCTGGGGCGTCTCGGCTGTGCAGGTTGCGGCGGCCACAATCAACGGCCTCGTCGTGGCGCTGACGCTCTTGTACATCATCTTTGGCGCCATCCTGCTTCTGAATACCCTCAAGGAATCTGGGGCGCTGCGCACGATCCGTCAAGGCTTCACGTCAGTGACCCGCGACCGCCGGATTCAGGTGATCATCGTCGCCTGGCTGTTCGGCTCGTTTATCGAGGGCGCGTCCGGATTCGGTACGCCGGCCGCCGTCGCGGTGCCGCTGCTCGTTGGGCTCGGCTTCCCCGGGATGGCCGCGGTCACCGCGGGAATGATCATTCAGAGCACTCCGGTGTCTTTTGGGGCAGCCGGGACTCCCATTCTTGTTGGCGTCAGTACCGGACTCTCTCCAGATGCGGCGGTGCAGGCGTTTGCCACCCAGATGACCGGTGACTGGACGACGTTTCTTGGCGTTATTGCGTTCCGGGTGGCGCTGCTTCATGCAATCGCCGGCACGCTGATACCGCTGATTCTCGTCGCCGTGATGACGCGGTTCTTCGGACCGAACCGATCCGCGGTCGATGGATTGAGAATTTGGAAGTTCGCGCTCTTTGCGTCGGTGTCGATGACCGTCCCCTATGTGGCAGCTGCGTACCTGCTCGGTCCGGAGTTCCCCAGCCTGATCGGCAGCCTTGTCGGTCTCTCGATCGTCGTACCAGCCGCCCGGCGTGGATTCCTTGTTCCGGCGGCAGCCGACATCTGGGACTTCGAGGGGCGAGAGGCCTGGCCCTCCGAGTGGACCGGCCGGATCGAGATGCGCGAAGACGATGACGGGCGCCTCCCGATGAGTATGCTTCTGGCCTGGGCGCCGTACGTGCTCGTCGCCGTGTTGCTGCTGGTGACCCGGTTGCAGGCGCTGCCCTTCGCGTCATGGCTTCAGGCGTGGACCCTGAGCTGGCGGAACATCTTCGGGACGGGCATTAGCGCGGCGGCGCAGCCGCTCTACCTGCCAGGCACGGTCTTTGTGCTTGTGTCGTTCTTGACCTATGTGCTGCATCGCCCATCCTCGGCTGCCTACGCCAAGGCGTGGGGCAGCTCGATCGGCACGGCGGCCGCTGCGTCTTTTGCATTGCTCTTCACCGTGCCCATGGTCCAGGTGTTCATCAATACGGGCGGCGGCTCCGCTGGATACGACCAGATGCCTCTGATGCTTGCCGACGGCGTGGCGGGACTGGCCGGGTCGGCCTGGCCGATGTTTGCGCCGTTCATTGGTGGCCTCGGTGCGGCGGTGGCGGGGAGCAACACCGTCAGCAATATGATGTTCTCGCTGTTTCAGTTCAATATGGGCCAGCGGATTGGCGTCGATCCTGTATGGATTGTGGCCCTTCAGGCCGTTGGAGGTGCCGCCGGAAACATGATTTGCGTGCACAACGTGGTCGCCGCTTCTGCGGTCGTGGGGTTGCTAGGGAAGGAGGGCGCGGTCATTCGTCTCACCCTGTTGCCGTTCGTGTACTACGCGCTCTTGCCCGGTGCCATCGGCTACGTCATCGTGTGGCACGCACAGAAGGGACTGTTCAACGCCGGGATATTGGTTGTGACGCTGATCGCCGCTGGGGTTGCGTACACGGTGGCACGATATGGGCGATCCCCGCGTTCGCAGGGCTGAACACCTGGGTGTCAATCTGAAACGCCTGGCGCCAACGCGCGGATCGTGGCCTCAGTGTTGCCCGGCGAGTTCGGCTCGAGCTGCGGAAGGGTTCTTCGTCAACGGGCTGTGGGCCATTACCCGCGTGGCGAGGATGTGCCAGTCAGTTTACCCTCCGGGCCACAGCGATCAGGCTCAGCCCCCCGAAGGGGAGCAGGTGATCGACCCGTTTCAACAAGGGCATAGCCATATCGAGAAGCTTCAGCTGGACGCGTGAGAAGGTTCGGCGTTTGAGCACGCGGCCGTTCAGCCACCAGCCGGGGACCGACACGCCGTTGAAGTCGAATATCCGCTCCACCTGGAATCCAGCCCCTTCGAGTGCGGTCTGTAACCCGTCACGCGAGTAGCGCCGGCGACGTTCGAGCGTTTCATCGAGCGTGCCGTACAGGGCACTGTGCTGTGGTACCAACACAACCACACGCCCACCGACTTCCAGCGCGCGTTTGACGTTTTCGAGGGCTACGTGTTCGTCCGGGACCTGGGCGAGGACGTTCACGATGAGCACCGTGTCGAAACGGCCATCGAGCTCTTCGAAGTCGGCCGCGTTGCTGACGTCGATATGCCGGACGTCGAGGTACGGCTTACCGAGCGAATAGGCGCGAAGATAGTCGAGGTACACGGGATCGATATCGGACGCCAGATACGACTCCCTGGGGATGAACTGTTCCGTGAGCGTGCCGATGCCTGCGCCAATCTCGAGCACGCGGTCGCCGGCAATCGGGCGGAGTGTGTCGCCGAGCCAGCAGAGGAACCGGCGAGTACGCTCCGGCTGACGCAGGAGCGGAGATCCGTATTGATCGTCCTTGTAGAGGTCGTCCACGAACAGAAAATGCACGAGGGCGCCGATTGCAAGCAATCCATCGCGAAAACCGATCTTTTTGCCTTCCCGGTACGAGCGTGGCAGGTATCGGATCGGCACCTCGAACACACGGGCACGCCGCTTGGCAAGCTTTGTCGCCAGCTCGACTTCGATCCGGAAGTCGTTGTTCCGGATTGGAATCGACTTGAGGAGTCTGGTTCGGACGGCTTTGTAACACGTCTCGACATCCGTCAGGTCAAGGTCGGTTACCCAGTTGCTCACGCTGGTGAGCGCGCGATTCATCAGTGAATGTCGGTACCCAAGCGCACGACGGTACGGCGCCGCCAGATACCGAGACCCGAACACCGCGTCGGCGCCTTCGAGCACGAAGGGCCTGACAAGGTCGGGAATGTCCGCGGGGTTGTACTCAAGGTCTGCGTCGTGGACGACCGTGACGTCTCCATCGGCACGCTCGAGACCCGTACGGATCGCCGCCCCCTTGCCCAGGTTGCGATTGTGTCGGAGCGTCAGTACCCGCGGATCCGCCTGCGCCAATGCGGCCACGATGTCCCACGACCCGTCCGAGCTGCAATCGTCGACCACGATCACTTGGAGTCGTGAAATGACTGGGTCCTGGATCTTCAATAGCCGCGCCAGACTTGCGCCGACCAGATGGCGCTCGTTGAACACCGGCACGATGACCGAGACAGCGAGCGATCGGGTGGCACCGCTGCTGGACGCCCGATTGGTCCCAGTGGCCTGCAGCCCTGGCGCCGACCCCGATGACGGCCCGACGGTTGCGGTCTGACTCTCGAGCGTCACGGCTTGAAGGCCTCCTGCTACCTGAGTGGGATTCGACGCACGACGTACTCGACCGGTGCGCCAGGCACCACGTCTGGAGACTGCCGGACGGTGGCGTCTGGCGACCCGCCCGACAGGAACGACAACTCGTCGTTCGACACGGTCACGAACATCGGCCCGGCGCCCTCGCCGTAGGGAATCGAGTCGGCGACAACTGTCGAGCCCGTCGCGTTCCTCCCGCTGGCGTTCAGCGACACCTTCACGATGCGTCGGGAGCCGTCCGGCGCGACCTGCACGCCAACGAGATCGTTCTGGTGCCGGCGAATGCGCTCGAATTGTCCAAGGTCGATCTCCGTTGGGCTGGTGACGGATGTCACGGTTCCCGTCTGCAGGCTGATACGCACGAGACCTTCGCGATGGGCCACGTGAGCGGTGTTGCCGTCAGCCGTGACGGCCAGGCTTAAGGGTTCGGAAGTGTCGAGCGTCACGAGGACCTCCAGAGTCGGTCCACCCACGTTGAGAACGAGCACCCGTTGTCCCAAGGAGTCCAGGACCAGAACCGCACCCGCGGAGGTCACCGCCACATCGGTGAGTCTGACTGGCTCCAGACCGCTATCGACGGCGAAGGTTCCTAACGGGCGGCCGGAGATCAGCTGGAGTCGGTGGAGCGCCCCAGATCCGCCACCTGGAGTGGTACTCGTCACCCAGAGATCGCCGCGCTGCCTGTCGATTTCGAGTCCGGTCACCTCGAAGAAGCCGGCGGAGTCTCCACGAACCATTTCGACGGTGTGATCGGAGCCATCGCCGACGACCATCAACTTGCGACCGTGGAGATCGCCAAAGAGATAGCGGCCGGACACGGCGTCGTACGCGAGTCCTCCCGCGGCGAAGCGCTGGGCTGAAAAGCGAGCGACGTCCTCCACTGGGGAGGTCGCGATGGCAGCGGGTGTCGGCGCGGCCGCGGCGGGCGGTGGGGGAACAGCCAGAGCGAGGTCTGGCGGGGCCGGTGTGGGCGTTGGGGGAGCGGCCGGGGCGCGGTCTGGCGCGGTCGGCACGAGCGTCGGAACCGCAGTCGCCGCGAGGTCTGGCGTCGCCGGCGCCGGTGTCAACGGAACCGATGCTCCTGACACCGGTTCCGAAGTCGGGCTTCTCAGGGTGAGAGCGCCCGCGGCACGGGCTCGCCGGACCGCGGCTTCGACCGACGGCCAGTCTCGTTGCAGTCGCACCTGCTGGAAGTCGTCATCGACGCCTGCATCGGTCACGACCCCAAGCTCCTCGACAAGACGCTGGAGCGTGATCAGGGCGTCGTAGGGGCGACCGCTGAGCGATTGGGCCCGTGCCAACAGATACATCAGCTCAGGATCCTTCGGGCGCCCAGTCTGGACCGTCCTCCACGCGAAATCGTGAAAGAGCTCGTAGTTGCCCCTCTCGGAAGCCTCCAACGCCAAGCGCTGGCAGTCGCGCCAATCCGTACAAGCGGGTCGATCCAGACCCGGCGAAGCGCCTTGGGCTGCGAGGGGCGACCCCCACGCTAGGCTTAGAACCAGGCTTGGAACCAGGCTGGAGACGACAAATGCCAAGACCCGCATGGGGGAATAGTACCCCAAGCATCAGGATGGTTTCGGCGTATCATCCCCGCCCCACCTTGCCGGTGCCTCTTTATTGCGGCCGGCCGGGCGCCATCGGCGACCGCACCGTGCGAAGTGTGCGTCACCCTGCTCCGGTGCTGGTTGGGTTACGACGCGCGACGATCACGTACACGGGCAAGCCACAGATGAGAAGGAGAAACCCCCAGTAGACTGCCTCCATCCCTGCGCCGGCCATGGCCCACGCCGCGTAGGCGAACGCCAGGCTCGGGACAACCACGGCCCCGAACGTGGACCGGGCTGCCGCGGTAGTGCCCTCACCGGAACGTTCCGGCACCAGAAAGACCGCGAGAGCCGAGAACGCGAAAGGCACGAGCGTGCTGAGCGTCGCCAGCAAGATGATGAAGGTGAAGAGCTCAACTAGGCCGCGCGTGTAGTTCATCGCGACCAGTGCCGTCGCCAGCATCCCTGAGATGACCATGCCAGCAACAGGCGTGCCCGACGGTGACGTGCGGGCGAAGATCCGCGGAAACAACCCGTCGCGAGCCACGGCCATCGGGAGTTGACCGACGAGCAGCGTCCAGCCGTTCAACGCACCAAAGCACGACACGGCGGCCCCCACCGCGACAAGCCATGCTCCCCAGTTGCCGAACACCATGCGGGCGGCGTCGGCAAACGGCGCGGTCGATTCCACCAGCGCCTCCGGCGTGACCATACTCATCACCCCGACGGTGCCGCAGATGTAGATGAGCGCCGCCAGCACCGTCCCTACGATGGTCGCACGCGGAATCGTCCGATTGGGATCCTTGATGCTGCCAGACGGGACGGTGGCGGATTCGAGTCCCAGGAACGCCCACAACGTCAGCGTGGCTGTCGCGTTGACGCGCCCCGCCAGCGCGCCAGCTCCCGCGGAGGTCACCGCGAAATGCGACGGCTCGATCCTGGTGAGCCCCACCAAGCCAATCACGGCGAGCGGCAGGATCTTCAGAATCGTCGTGACGAGCTGCACCCGCCCGGCTGACCGAACACCGGCGATATTGACGCCGATGAGAAGCCACATGACGCTGATGGCGGTGATCGCCGCTGTGACTGGATTCCTCACGAGTCCTGGCGCGAAGGGGTCGAGGTACCCGACGAATGCGACAGCGAGCGCCGGCAGTGTCGACCACATCGAGATCCAGTAGCCCCACGCCACCAAGAACGCCAGAACGTCGCCGAACGCCCGTCGCGTGTACGCATACGGTCCGCCTGCCGCGGGACAGCTTCTCGCGAGGCGCCCGAAGCACAGAGCCAGCGCCACTGCGCCCGCAGCGGAGACGATCCAACCCACGAGCGCGAGACCGCCGTAGGGCGCGAGGGATGACGGCAAGAGAAAGATGCCCGAGCCGATCATGTTTCCCATGACCAGCGCGACGGCAGTCCAGAATCCAATGGTGGCGGTTTGCGAGAGTCCGGTCGCCGACTGAGTACTGCGTTTCGTCATGACCGCCGCCCGCGACCTGGTGGCTACTGAATGCCTGCGCCGCCGCCGGCCCGCCGGCGGTCGACCCCGCCCTCGAGGAGGTCGCCGCGCTGGCCGACCACGATGACCTGGGCGGCGCCCTGGCTGTTACCTTCGCGCAGCGTGTGGCCTTTCGCGGAGAGGAGGGCAAGAGTGTCAGGCGAGAAGGCAAACCGCTCGTAAGAGATCTGGTCCGGCAGCCACTGGTGGTGGAAGCGACCGGCGTCGACCGCTTCCTGCGCGTTCATTCCAAAGTCCACGACGTTGAGGATCGTCAGGAGCACGGTGTTGATGATCGATCGGGAGCCTGGCGTTCCAGTCACCATGGTGAGTCTGCCGTCCCTGGTCACGATGGTTGGCGTCATGCTCGAGAGCATGCGCTTGCCAGGAGCCGCAAGGTTCGGAGAAGTCCCAATCAGCCCGTGGTCATTCGTGAGGTCTGGACCGGGGTTGAAATCGCCCATCTCGTTGTTCAGGAGGAAGCCGGCGCCCGGCACGACGCTCTTGGACCCGTACAGCGACTCGAGCGTGTAGGTGAGCGCGACTGCATTCCGTTCCTCGTCGACGACTGACAGATGGGTCGTTTCACTGCTCTCTGGAGGCCAAGCGAACGTCGTGGGTGTCGAGACGGACGCGCGCTCGAAGTCGATCGTCTCACGAACGCCCGCGGCGTAGGCCTTCGAGGTCAACCTCACGAGAGGCATATTCGGATCGAAGTCTGCATCACCCAGATGCTGCGCGCGGTCCGCGTACGCTCGTCGCATCGTCTCGGTGATCACGTGAATGCTCTGGGCGGAACCGAAGCCAGACGTCCGGAGATCGAACCCCTCGAGGATGTTCAGCATCTCCACGAGAACGGTCCCCCCAGAGCTCGGCGGTGGCATGGACACGACCTCGTACCCGCGATACGTTGCACGGATGGGAGGCCGCGTTTTGGCGCGATAGGCACGTAGATCGTCTGGACCGATGAGCCCGCCGCGATTGTGCATGTCCTCTGCGATCAGCCTTGCGGTCTCTCCTTCGTAGAAACCCGCTGGCCCTTGGCTGGCGATTCGCGAGAGCGTTCCCGCCAGATCGGGCTGTTTCAGAATCTCGCCGGGCAGGTACGGTTCTCCGTTCTTCGAGAATTGTGCCACCGATGCCGGATAGCGCTGCATGTCGTCGAGCACGCTGCGTAGCGACTGCGCCAGCCCGATCGAGACAGGGAAGCCATCGCGTGCGAGCTCGAGCGCTGGCTCGACCAGGCGCTTCCACGGCAGCGTTCCGTGTTCGGTCCACGCCAGATAGAGACCGGCGACCGTGCCCGGTACGCCGATCGAGAGATAGCTCCGGTGATGCAGGTCTTCGTCGTACCGACCGTCCCGCAGGAACATCGTCGGCGACGCGCCCGCCGGGGCCGCCTCGCGAAAGTCGTACGCCACGGGATCGACAGAGGCCGATCGGTAGATCATGAATCCGCCGCCGCCGATATTGCCAGCTTGTGGATAGATGACGGCAAGCGCGAACGCTGTTGCGATCGCCGCATCGACGGCCTTTCCACCATCTCGCATCACCTGTGCGCCGACTTCGGACGCAGCCGCGCTGGCAGAGACGACCATGCCCTTCGTGGCTTGGATCGGTTCGGCGGGCGCTCCAATGATGGGAGTACGCGCGGGGAAGACCAGCGCCACGAGGACGATGACGACGATTGTCAGCTTGCGCATGACGTCATTGTATGCGGTGGCGCGACAGCGCTTGGGCGGCGACCTCTTGACTGATCTGCGAATCGCCCATCGCGGCCGAGAACAGCCTCTCGCACACAATCAACAGATTGCCCCGCGATCCCCCATGTCAGCGCGGTTCACCTGAGGATGTCGAGCATGTGCGAGTACTTCACGATGAAGGCCCGGTTTACAGGGCCGAGTCCATCGAACGCCTCCGTGTCGTTGTAGACCACGTAGAGTCCGGTTGCCGCCGACCGCCGCCAGTTGAAGCGTAGGGTCGTCGACCACCGTTGGCTACGATCGTTGTACTGGATCAACGCCTCCGCGTTCATGAGTGTCGTGAAGCTGTACGAGAGGCGGAGAGACCCGAGATTGGTGACGAAGTCACCCTGCGGCACATTGATGTCGTTGTAGGTCCAACGCAGCGACGAGGTTAGTGACCCGCCGTGGCGGAAGGAAACCGTGGGGGAGAGGCCCGTCTGCGTGCCCGACAGGAAGCCGCCCACGATCCAGCTCAGTCTGGCGGACAGAGGCCGCCTGCTGTCGGTACCCGACATGCCGGCTCCCACCACGTTTCTATAGGTCCGGATGGGACGATCACCCCAGGGTAGACTTCGAACGGCACGCGGAGACCTTCCCACTGGATGTTCACCGCAGGGCTGACGCTGTAGCCATTCTCGAAGTCCCACGCGTTGTCCAGGTGCAGCGTGGCGGTGTCCTGAAAGCCATCGAAGCCCCAGAAGCTTTCGTAGCTGAAGTGCGGCCGCCATTCGACCCCGATACGCCGGCTGAAGAACAGGTCGACCTCGCCGTTCTTGCCCACCGCCAACAGACCTCGATTTTCGAGAAAGAACGGCCGCTTTTCCGGAAACCGCAGGTTGAACCGCGTGAGATTGATCTGCTGCTCGTCGACCTCGACCTGGGCGAAGTCGGTGTTGTACGTCAGGTCGAGGTTCAAGCTGGACGTCACGCCGAACTTCGCGTCGATGCCGAAGTCACCCTGCAGATCGGTGGCGGTCGCCGACGTATAGTCACGGTTGGCCGAGCTGATGGCATAGGGAATCACCTGCAGATTTCTCGGCGGTGCGATGTCCAGGTTCTCGAGGTCGCCTGCCGACGAGAGACGGGTGAGGCCGTAGATTCTCGAGACGGGCGACCAGAACACTTCTTCACGCTTCCGTCTGATGTTGCGCGTGAAGTTCACGCCCCACGTCTGGGGTGGGGGACCGTACCGAAGCGTTCGCAAGGGAATCCGGAACTCCATCGTCCAGCCCACGTCCGATCGGTGTGTCCTGACTTCCCAGCTACCGTCCCAGTTGGCGTTGACACCGCCGCCAGACCCACGTGAGGTGCCGCCAAGGGGTGGCGCTCCCCCCGACCGCGTCTGACCCTCATTCCGGACCTGCGCGTCGTACTCAACGCCGGAGACGTTCGTGCCGAAGATGAAACCGTTCTGGCGGTCGCGGTGCGTGTCGAAGATCATCTGGAACGTGTCGCCGTCGCCCATCGTGTCGCGACGTGAGTCGGTCACGATGATTCCGGATGGGTCGCTGTCGTAACAGGCGACGCCCACGTAGATGGCGGCCGCGTCGTACAGCAGGCGAACCTCTGTCCGCTCTGTGGCCGGCCTTCGACTGGCTCAGATTGGATGAAATCGGAGATTGGAGTGGCGTCCTGCCACACGCGCTCGTCCAGGCCACCGTCGATCACGGGCGCGTCCGCGACCCGCAGCGCGACGGCACGTCTACGTGCGAGCTGCATCGTGTCGGGTGGCGCCTGTGCGAGCGCCGTCGACGAACCCATCAAGGCGAGGCAGTACACCACGACTGGGACGAGTGAGAGACGCGCGGCACCATCCGTGCAACGCGGTCCGGAGAGGGTCATGAGGACGCTGGCTGCCGGTGAGTACGAGCACACCAGGTTAGAGAAAAGCCAGGCCGATGACAAGGTCGGCGATCGTGGTAAACGCGCTCAGAGCACTGAACCTTTGTACCGAAGGCCCCAGCCCATAACCAACTGCCCCGATTCCGAGCGGGGCATTCCGCCTGCCGCGTTACTCCTCGCTTACATGTTCCCGACGTGAGGCAACTCAAGCAGAGGCGAACGATCATGAGAATCGCCCAGCTGCTGGGGTCGTGCGGGCGTGGTCCGAGCCACGATTCTGCAATCTGATACGGTGACGTGCTCGACGGGCACCAACCTGCAGGGCGCCGAAGCATCCGGGGTTGACTATGATGTGTATGTGTTGAACCGCATCCTCGATGCCCGCCGAGAGCAGCAGCTCGTGGCCGTCCGGACGGTCCTCGATGAGCTTCATGCGCGCCTGATCGAATTCGGAGCGTCTCCGGATGACCGAACGGCCCTCGCTTCGTCGCTTCGTCAGCTGGACGGTCTGTTTCTCTTGGTCGTTGTCGGTGAGTTCAACGCGGGGAAGAGCGCCTTCATCAACGCTCTCGTCGGCGAACGCGTGCTCGATGAAGGCGTCACCCCGACCACCGCGCGGATACACCTGCTCACATACGGCGAGACGCAGCGTCGCTCGGTCGATGCCGAAGGGCTACAGGTTGTCGCCGCACCGGTCGAGTTGCTTCGCGACATCCACGTGGTCGATACGCCCGGTACGAACGCGATCGTTCGCGAACATGAGCGGCTCACGACAGAGTTCGTGCCCCGTTGCGATCTGGTCTTGTTCGTCACATCTGCCGAGCGACCGTTCACCGAGACGGAGCGTGCGTTTCTCCAGACCATCCGTGGGTGGGGCAAGAAGATTGTCATCATCATCAACAAGGTGGACATCCTCGAGCAAGCGGCCGAGCGGGACCAGGTCGTGGCGTTCGTCAACGACGCCACCTACCAGTTGCTGGGTACACGGCCGGAGATCTTCCCGGTCAGCGCACGGCAGGCGTTTCGAGCCAAGCAGGAGGGTTCGGTGTCATTGGCCGAGAGCGGCTTCGAGGTCCTCGAACGGTATATTGTCGAAACCCTTGAACCGCAGAGCCGGTTTCGACTGAAGCTTGCGAATCCTCTAGGAGTCGGACAAGCCCTCACATCTCGGTACACAGCGATCGCCACCGAACGCCTGACGCTGATTGCCGAGGATCTCCTCCTTCTGGCGGATATCGAGCGTCAGCTGGTGGAGTATCGAGATGACGTCGAGCGGGGCTTCGAGTTGCGGATGACGGCTGTCGACAAGGTGCTCGGCGACATGGAGGCGCGTGGCCACCGGTACTTCGAAGAGACACTGCGCCTGGGTCGTGTTGTCGACCTGCTGAATCGATCGCGAGTGCAGCGAGAGTTCGAGGAACGCGTCGTGGCTGATGCTCCTCGCCAGGTCGAGCGACGGGTCACCGAGCTGATCGATTGGCTCGTCGACCAGGACTTTCGGCAATGGCAGGCGGTGACGGCCCGGCTTGCCGATCGTCAGCGTCAACGCGAATCCAGGGTGCTTGGTGCTCCGGAGATTGGCAGCTTTCACTCCGATCGCTCTCGGTGGTTCGACACGGTTGGCCGCGAGGCTCAGCGTGTGGTCCAGACGTACGACCGGCAACAGGAGGCCGAGTCGATTGCCGACCAGGCTCGGTCGGCGGTCGCGACCGCGGCGGCCGCGGGTGGAGCCGCTGTCGGTCTTGGCACGCTCGTGTCGCTGGCCGCGACCACCGCGGCAGCCGACATCACGGGCTTGGCCATGGCGGGTGTCCTTGCCACGGTCGGCGTCCTCGTGATTCCAGCCCGCCGGCGCCGCGCGAAGAACGAGCTTCGGCAGAAGATCAGCGTCCTGCGCGATCGACTGACAGAGTCGCTGCGGGCGGAGTTCGAGGGCGCACGGGAGAAGGGCGGCGAACGTCTCGAGAATGCGATCGCGCCGTACGCACGTTTCGTCCGGTCCGAAGAGCGGCGCTGGACGATCGAGGGAGATGACCTGACCGCTCTCGGCGCCAAGATCTCCACGCTTCTTGCCGAGCTCGGCGCGGCACCCTGAGCGCGGCGGCCCTGTTCAAGGTTCCGTATAATCGCCTGGCTACGGACGTGGAATCTCTGAATCAACCGGTGCGCAGCTCGGACGGGCCGACGGCTGAGACCGATGCTTCAGCCCTGGCTCCCCTCGATGACCTTGCCATCGTCCTGGACGGCGGGGGGGCGCGAGCGGTCTATCAGGTAGGCCTGCTCAGATGGCTCGCCCGCCGCTACCCCAACCTTCGCTTCCCAATCATTACAGGCGTTTCCGCAGGCGCCATCAACGCGGCGTTCTTGGCATCGCATCAGGGGTCTTTTTCGGATGCCGTCGCGGAACTCAGCCACTTGTGGACTAACCTCAGCGTGGACCAGGTCTTCCGCGTTGATGCGAGGTCTTTGCTGGGGAACTTGTGGCACTGGGGGGTCCGTCTCGTGTCGGGCGGCGGGACCGTCGCCCCGCCGCTTCGTGGACTGGTCGATACCGAGCCGTTGAGGCGTACTCTCGCGACCGCGCTCGCAGCCGGCGCGGGGGGCGAGATGACCGGCATCGCGCGCAACCTGGCGTCGAAGAAGCTGGTCGGTTTGGCGGTCGTGACGAGCAGCTATACAACCGGGCGTACGGTGGCCTGGGTTCAGGGACACAACATCCAGGACTGGGAGCGGCCGTTTCGACACAGCAAGCAGGCCCGCCTGACTGTCGATCACGTGGTGGCGTCTTCCGCGCTCCCCTTACTCTTTCCGGCAGTGAAGTTGGAGGGCGCCTGGTATGGTGACGGTGGAATCCGGCTCATCACTCCGTTCTCGGCGGCGATACACATGGGGGCGAACCGGCTCCTTGCTTGTTCGACAAAGTATCCACGCACCGCAGCCGACGCGGATCGGCCGCAAGTGAGCGGATACCCACCGCCCGCCCAGATAGCGGGGCAGCTCCTGAATGCGATCTTCCTGGACGATCACGAGCGCGACGCGCTGACCCTGTCGCGCATCAACTGGTTGCTTGCCGATAGGCCCCCTGAACGCCGTCACGGTCTACGAGTCTTGGATCTTGTCTTTGTGCGTCCGTCGAGAAATCTGGGGCGGCTCGCCGGAGACTTCGAACCGTGCCTTCCGTGGATGCTCCGGCATCTGCTGCGGAGCGCAGGAGCGAGAGCGACGACCAATCCTGACCTGCTGAGTCTCTTGATGTTCGACCAGGGGTACCTGAAGGCGCTGATGGAGATCGGCGAGGCCGACGCCGAGGCGCACGCGCAAAGAATCGACGGCTTGCTGAAGTCTTCGTCCGCACCTCCGGGGAGGTGACCGCTCGCAACGCTCCGGTGCGCACGTTTGCGTCAACGCGTCGAGACGGAGGCACGACTGGTATTCGAAGTCGATCCGGGACACGAGACGAGCCACGGAGCGTCAGGGTGTCTGGGGGCGCCGGGAGATCCTCGGTCAGCGGCGGCCGATCCACAGATTTGTTATTCACGAACACGTCAGCTCGATTACAGTCGAGCCAGCGAGTCGCCGGTTGCGCAGGGTTGCTCGGCATTGCACATGTTTCAGGCGGTTCGTGAATTGCACGCGTTGGGGCATGGTGAGAATCCACCCAGAGAGCCCCCATGCGCCTCAATAGTAAACGTTTCATCAGTAAAGAGGACGCGACCCTTGCCATCGTTCTGATTTTCAGCGCGGTCATCGTCTTCTTGCGGCCGCTTCGCTTCCTCCTTGACGCCGCCTACGAAATCGAGAGCCGCTACGGTCTGGATCTCATCCCTGCGCTCACGGTCCTGACGGCCGTGCTTGCCTTCCACGAACATCGGAAGCGCCTGTGGGCGCGCATGGAGAAGCTCGAGCTCGAGATCGAAGTCGGAAAGGAGCGAGCCAGGTCGGTCGAGCTCGAACGCTGCATCGGATTCGCCGAAGCGCTCGCAGAGTCGCGTGACGAGCAGACGCTCGAACGCTCTCTCTGGGAACACTTGCCGAACTTCGTCGGCGAGGAAGCCTGGCTTCTGATGTGCAAGCGGGACACCTGGCGACTCCTCTTCCAGAAGAAGCCTCATTCGGATCCGCGCCGCTCGGTGGAGGACCTAGAGGATCTGTCCAGAAAGACGCTGGATGAGTCCAGGGCCAGTGGCTTCAAGCCGTTGGTGATGCCTGAGGAAACGTGCTTCCCGCTGGTGGTGGGGGGAGCGGCGGTTGGTGTATTGGGGGTCCGGAACGCGCAGAGCCTCACGACGTTGGAGCACGAGTCGCTCCTGATGGCGACGGCGCTCATCGCGCTCACGATCACGACCATCCAGCAATTTCAGGAAATCACGGAAGAAGGCGTCCGCGACAGTCTGACCGGCTGCTACAACCGCCGCCACGCCGTGGAGCGGCTGTCCGGCGAGCTACGGCGGGCGAGCCGGAACGGTACGACAGTATCCATCCTGATGCTCGACCTCGACGAGTTCAAGAGAGTCAATGATGAATGCGGTCACGCGGGCGGTGACCGCGTCCTGGCCAAGGTCGGAAGTCAGCTGCGTCAGACGCTGCGCAGCACGGACATCCCCTGCCGCTACGGAGGCGATGAGTTCCTCGTCATCCTGCCCGAGACGCCAGCGCGGGCGGCAGAACACGTCGCCCGCGGTTTGCAGCGCGGGCTTTCGGCCCTCACGTTTGGCTCCGACGACAAGATCGGGCCGCTTACCGTCAGCATTGGTGTGGCGGCATCGGCTGGGGATCTCGGGCCAGAGGCCATGATCGAAAAGGCCGATCACTTCTTGTTTACAGCCAAACGCGCCGGCCGAAACCAGTTCTCGACGGCGCACGATCTCGACGTCCGCGCCACCGCTTCCTGAAACCATCACCACGCTCCACTTAAAGGATTAGGCGGTGCGCCTCAGTCGGAACCGCACGCCGAGTCGAGGTCGCGTCTCGACGAGAAGAGGCGTCACGTTCCCAGCCGCCTGGAGACTGTCGCGAAGACGACCGACGTAGACCACGGCCGAGTGGCGCCGGCACGGCTGGCCCGTCCGCTGGGTCAGGGCGCAGCCAGCTCCCTATTGGAGAACTTGCGTCCCAACTGGAATCGGGTTGGCGATCGCCGCACCGGTAGCGTCAAAGAACACCGTGCCGCGGCTGTCGGTCCCGAACGCACGCTGGCCGGTGGAACCGGCGGTCACCGGGGTCGTCGTCGCATGATAGGACGACATGGCGTCGGCAGCTACCCCGTTGCACGTAGCCGCCGCGACCGTGACCACCGCGGCGCCAGCCTCCGCCGCCAGCGTCACCGTATAACCGCTCTTGAGCACGCCGGTGGTCGCCAGGTCGGGCGAGATGAACGGCTGCTGACCAGGCAGCGGCGGCAGGGCCAGGTCTTCGAGCGACTGCGCGTATCCGTTGCCCCCGCAGCTCGACGAATACGTCATTTGAGCCGAGTTGATGTTCCGCAGCGATCCGATATATGAATAAGGAGTCTCCCCTTGCCCATTGCGATGAAGCGTCGCGGAGGCCGCCAGGGTGTATCAATCTGCAGTGAGATCGAAGACCTCTCTGACGTATGACTCGAACCGGGCGTCGGTCACGATGATCTCCGCGACAGTTTCACCAGTGTTCCGATGCAGCACCGTCGAGCGGACTGGATGGACGAGGCCGTCATACTGGCCCCATTGGTCGACGCGCACTTCCAGTTCGTGTTCGTCCTCTCCGGCTTCCGGCACGTCCCAACGGTGGGCGACGATGCGAGCCCGGTCGTCGAGGAAGATCGTCTCGGCGAAATCGTCGAGCATCGACACCTGGACAGCTGGAAGCTGTCGTCCATCGGTCGTTGACTGAAGGCCACGATCCTCGAGCGTGCAGCCGAGGCGCTTCAGTTGTTCGAGGGGCCGCATGTGATCCAGAAGAGCGCCTGACCAGCGTTCGGCCGCCAGGGCGCGTCCCGTGGCCTGTATCGGATCCCGATGGTTCACATCCTCGAAGCGGTCACGACCGGCCGATGCGGTCACGACGGGTATTCTACGCGAACGGCAGTCGGTGCGGACTGGATGGCGTTGGGCTGAGCCGACGGATGCGGTGTCCGGATGGGGCTGAGCCCGTCTGCAATGGCCGAAATGTCGCGGACACGCTAAGATCGGTCGCGCTTGCTGAGTGTCGATCGTCAAAGACGGGTGGACCGGTTTCTCGGTCCGCCCCTTTGCTGGTTTCTCACGCTGTTGCACCGTCTGAATGGCGAAGCCAGTCCGCCGCCAGAGGTGCGACGCATCCTCGTTGTTCTCCTCTCGGAAATGGGTGCTCTGGTCCTGACGCGCCCTATGTTCGAACGGCTTCGCGAGAAGTACCCGCAGGCGTCGGTGTTCGTGCTCTGTTTCGATCGGAATCGCGCGGCGCTCGAGTTGCTCGATCTCGATATGGTGCCGAGCGAGCGTTTCATCGTCGTCCGAAGCGCGTCACTGAAAGACTTTGTCTTTGACAGCGTGCGCGCGCTCCGGCGCATTCGGGCGCTCGGAGTAGACGCCGTTCTCGACGCCGAGCTGTTTGCCAGGGTGAGTGCCATTTACTCCGGGCTGAGCGGCGCGGCGATCCGCGTGGGCTTCCACCGCCATACACAAGAAGGCCTATACCGGGGAAACTTCATCAACCGACCCGTCCTCTACAACCCGTACCAGCACATCGCCAAGCAGTTCGTCACCCTGGCGGAGGCGATCGACTCGACGGGCGTGCCCAAAGTGAAGCGGCCTGTGGAGCCAGGCCCGCCGCCGCTTCCTCGGATGACGGTTCGCCCGGGCGAGCTGGACGCCGCTCGCCAGGACCTCGGTCGCAACTTCCCGGCCATCATCGACAAGCCCTTGGTGTTCCTCTGTCCGGGCGCAGGAGCGCTCCCCATTCGAGCGTGGCCCGTTTCACACTATGTCCGAGTCGCGCGGGACCTGGCCAAACGCGGCTTTGCAGTCGGCATCGTGGGCCTACCGGAGGACGGACAGCTCGCTCGCTCAATTCAGGCCGAGTGCGCAGGTCTCGTCTGTGTCGACTTGACTGGATACACCGCGTCTGTCCGTGCTCTGGCGGTGCTGTTCCATCTCGGGTTCTTGTTGGTCACCAACGACGGAGGCACAGGCCACTTCGCGTCGCTGACCCCGATACCGACGATCGTGCTCTTCGGGCCCGAGACGCCAGTGCTCTACGGAAGCCTGTCCCCGAACGCCGCCAACCTGCACAAACAGCTCTCGTGCTCACCGTGCCTGACCGCGTATAACCATCGACAGTCGCCGTGCGACGGAGACAACGTCTGTCTGAAGTCGATCTCGCCAGAGGAAGTGTTGGAAGAGGCATACACGCTCCTCGGTGTCAGCACACGCGGCGAAAGCGAAGGTACGCCAGGCCTCCCACGATGACGAGGAAGTTGATTGTCGTCACCGACCACTGCATGAAGCTCGCGTAAGCCTGCCGGCCCAAGACGTCGTAGACGGCCAGGGCGATGATCGCGAAGTTCATCGCAAGGAGGACCCGCGCGACCGTCGGGAACGAGTAGAAGTGGTTGACGAGGAGGGTCGTGGCAAGCAGGGACATGAGGAAGGTGTAGTCCCAACCGAGCGGCGAGACGAGCGGAATCAGCGTGAGGACCATCGCAACCTCGAGCACGGGGGAATCCTGTCTTTCACCGCCCTTGAGGATGACGGCGAGCATGACGAGCGCCAGTACGCCCAGCACGAGACCCGCCAGCGGGAGCGCGAGGGCTGGGTCTCCCATCCACTTTGTGAAGAACGCGACAACCGAGACGTTGTCGTTGTTCGTCAGCAGATCGGGTGTGGACTCCGAGAGCGTGCTCGCCCACCGTCGCAACTCGTCCACGTTCCCTTCCACCCCATAGAAGAGTGAGGGGACCGCGAGTGCCGCCATCAATACGCCCAGACTGCCGGCGACGCTCGTCCACTGACGCTTGATGATGAAGTAGGGAACGAGCAGTGCGGCATAGGGCTTGAGCGCCGTGGCGAGTCCGGCCAGCGCTCCACCGACGACCCCTTGACGCACACCCGGCCGCGTGAGCTCACGTGCGGCCAGCATCATGAGCAGCGTGACCAGGATATTGATCTGACCCAGACGGAGCTCGTGCAGGAAATACTTGGCCAGGATGAGAGCCGGGACGATCGAGAGGGAGCGCACGCCCTGGCGCGATACGAGCTGCCTGGCCAGTCGGAACATCGCCAGCATGGCGACGACGGAGATCCCGAACCAGAGCGCTTTGGCGGCCTCGAGTGGCAGTACCGCGAGCGGGAGGTAGAGGAGCGCGGAGAACGGGAGGTACTTGAACATGTAGTGCCCATCCTCGGCCTGATAAAGCGTCTCCCCGGCCGCCAGCCGTTTCCCAGCTTGATAATTGACCGCAAAGTCCGCCATGCCGTCGCGGACACGAACCATGTAGACAGCGGTGATAAGGAGTGCAGCGAGGCCAATCAGCAGCCAGCGCTTCGTCGGTGGGGTCATCGCGGTGCGACCATCCGTTAGAGCCGGTTGAGTCTATCAGTCTTCAGGTACCCAGCACCTTCGTACACAACCTTCACAGCTCCCGCTCGACGAACTCGTAGGTTCGGCCCGTTCACCCGCCGCCGCACGGTTGCTCGCTGGATGGATCGGGTTGGAACACCGTGACGCGGGCCCTGCGCGGGAGCAGCCCGCTCACCCGCGGGGGCCCCCGCGCAGGCGAAGGTGATACCGTGAGGCGACGTGCGGGCTGGTTTCCGTGGCCCTCCTGGCGTTCAGCTCCGCCGATTCTTGAGGGGCAACCGCTCAAGAATCTCTCGCCTGAATCCCAAAAATGCGAGACGATGTGCCCTGATTTTCACGGAGAGATTCAAATGCGACACATGCTTGTTGGATGTCACCAGAAGGACCGCCGGTTCGTGAGGTTACGGGTGCTCCTGCTGGCTGTCAGCGTAATCGTCGCAGCCTGGGCCGGCACAGGAACGGCCCAGTCGCCGAATGCGTTCGGAACACCCTCCGTCGACCAGCCTACTCCTGGTGCTGCTATTACTGCGGTACCCGGGTCGCGCGCGCAGGGCTGGCAGGGGCAGGGCCGCTCGGAGGTGCTCGCCCGCCACGGCATGGTCGCCACCAGCGATCCGCTGGCTGCAGAGGCGGGCCTTGAAATTCTGCGTCAAGGCGGAAACGCGATCGATGCCGCCGTAGCCGCGGGGGCAGTGCTCGACGTCACCTCGCAGAACGACACCGGCATCGGGGGCGACTTGTTCGCGCTCGTGTGGTCGGCTCGTGACAAGAAGCTGTACGCGTTGAACTCTGCCGGCTGGGCGCCGGCGGGATGGACGCCCCAGTTCTTCACCGACCGGCTCAGTGTCGAGCGCGTGCCGAGTGTGGGAGTGAACTCGGCAACAGTGCCCGGCGCGATCTCCGGATACGACGCGCTACTGAAGCGCTTCGGCACCGTGACCTTCGAGAAGGCGTTCGAGCGCGCCGCCCGGATCGCTGAGGAAGGCTGGGGGCAAGCGGAGCGCCGCCACAGAGACCTGCGCAGCGCCGTCCCAGGGCTGCGTGGCGATGAGGATTCTCGGGAGACGTTCCTCGAGGGCGATCAAGCACCCGCTCTCTACAGCATCATCCGCAATCCGGGACTTGCGACGGCCTTCCGCATCATGCAGAAGCAGGGCCGTGACGCGTTCTATCGGGGAGAGATTGCCGCCGCGATAGTTCGGAAGGTGCAGACGAACGGTGGCGTCATGAGCGGAAGTGACCTCGCGGAGTTCGAGTCGGAATGGGTCGAGCCGATTTCTACCGACTACCACGGCTACGACGTGTTCGAGCTGCCGCCGCCAGGGCAGGGCTTTGCCGCCCTGGAGATGCTGAACATCCTCGAGGTGTGCGTGCCAAGGCTGGGGTTGAGCCTCGCCCAGCTGGGTCCATCGGATCCGATGTACGTGCACCTCATGGTTGAAGCGAAGAAGCTGGCGTACACGGATCTTCTCGCCTATAACGGCGATCCCCAGTTTGGGTCGGTGCCAGTCGAAGAACTGCTGTCGAAATCCCACGCAGCGACGCTGTGCTCGAAGATCGATCCTGACGTCGCCGCCAAGCCTTCCGTCACGGGCGGCCTCGATGGCGGGACGATCTATCTCACAACCGCTGATCGATGGGGCAACATGGTCTCGCTGATCCACAGCGTGTTCAGCGTCTATGGCAGCCGCGCGACCGTCGCTCCGTACGGCTTCGTGCTCCACAACCGAGGCTCGGCCTTCTCGCTCGATCCGGACAGCCCGAATGTTGTGGCACCCCACAAACGGCCGTTTCACACCATCATCGCCGGCTTTGTGATGAGGGATGGTCAACCGCTCATGACGTTCGGGAACATGGGCGGTACCGTTCAGCCCGAGACACACGTCCAGCACATGGTCAACATGATTGATGTCGGGATGAACGTGCAGATGACAACGGATGTCGCGCGGTTTACGCACAACCAGAGCAGAAACATCCTGTCATTGGAAAGAAATCTGTTCAATCTGGTCGGTTCGGCCCTGCGCTCGAAGGGGCATGAAGTGCAGGAGGTCGATGGCAGCGCGGTCGGGGGCTATCAGGGCATTCTGTTTACGCGCGATTCGAACCAGCCGGAACCGTCCTTTGATGACGGTCGCATCGACGAAGACCGTCCGGTGAACGGTGTGTACCGTGCTGGTTCTGACCATCGGAAGGATGGCCAGGCGGTCGGCTGGTGAGGCGATGCGCTTCTGTCAGCGGCGTGAGCAGCAGTCCCTCGAGCGGGCTGAACAACACCGGCACGTTGACTCCCCAGGTATCCGTTACTACACTCCCATCGTGGGTCGCTGTCTGAGCGTTACTCTGGCGCTTGTTCTTGTTGGATTCCCTGGGGCCGTCGTTCCGCTGCACCTCCACGCGTCCAGCGACCACGCCCATCCGGAACATCACCATGGCTTGGCGGTTCATCAGCACGGGCAGTCCCACCGCGCCCACGCCGTTCATTCCGTTGAGACCCCCGCCCAGGACCGAAGCGAGATGTCGCCGTGCGAGCCGAGTGCGCACGTGGTGTCGATTGCCTTGTGTGCCGAATCGGTGTCCAGCCTGGAGGTGTCGGTCGCACACCTGGCGATTACAGCCGCGAGTCCCAGGCCATCCTCGTCCTTCGAGCGTCTTGGAATCGTCGATATGCGCGGGCACGGCCCGCCGGGTACCGCGTCTGCCGCACCACGCGCCCCTCCTGCCCTGAAGCACGCCTGAGTCCCTCGACCGGCTCTGCCGGTCTCCGTGTGTCGTTCGCCTCGAACAAGAAAGAGAGTGGTAGATGCAGACCCGCGTAACGGTGCCTGTGGTACTGGCGTTGCTCGCCGTCCTTCCAGGACGGATGGCGGCACAGGAGCTGACGCCGGCCGAGCTCGTCGACGCCATCGTGCGCGACGGCCCCCGAGCACAGGCAATTCGATCTGCCGTGGAGGTGACGCATCGGGAACAACTCTCGCGTACCGCGTTCCCGAACCCGTCCGTTGGCTATAGCCGAGAGGGAGCCGGATTCACCGAGTTCCTGCAGGTGCAGCAGTTTCTGCCGCTGTTCGGTGTGCGCGACGCGCTTTCCCAGGCTGGCGTCGCCGCGACAGCCGCGGCCGAAGCAGAACGGGATGCACAGCTCTGGAATCTCCGAGCCGACGCCGAAGTACTGGTGGCAAGCCTGAAGGCCGCGCAGGCGCGTCTCGACGTCACACGGTCAACGGTTGCTCAGACTGAAGCGCTGATCGGGGTCCTACGGATTCGCGAACAAGAAGGTGAGGGCTCACGATTCGACCGGTTGCGGGCCGAGCAAGAGCTGCTGGAAGCCAGACAGGACACGGTCGAGGCCGTGATCCGAGCCGTCGAGGCACGCGCGACGCTGCGTGGGTGGCTGCCTCAGTCCGTCCGGTTTTCGTCGGTCACCGGCGACCTCTATCGCGACGAGGTGGTTCCAGCCGTCGAGGTGCTGGTTGCACGCGCCGTCGCCGGCCGCCGCGAGCTGCAGGCGCTGGCCCGGAGCGCCGAACGCGCCGACCACGAGGCGGAAGCCGCGCGGAAGGCGCGCATGCCGTCACCTGGCCTGTTCGGTGGCCTCAAGCGCGCGGATGGCGTCGATGAACGGCTGGCCGGCGCACTGTTCGGCGTGACCGTCTCCGTTCCTCTTCTCGACAACGGTTCACGCGACGTGGCGCGATGGCGCGCCGAGGCGACACGCGTGACCGCGGACAGGTCATCAATCACGCAGGCTATCGAGACCGACGTCATGCGAGCCGCAGAAGTCCTAAACGTCCGGCGACAGGCCTTCACCGCCGTCGGTGATGACCTCTCGTCAGGCGAAGAACTGGCGGGTATAGCGGAGATTGCCTATCGGGAAGGGGAGATCGGCATCCTCGAATTGCTCGATGCCTACCGGACGACGGAGCGCGCGCGATTACGGGCGATAGGAGTGCGCCTCGACGCACGTCTGGCTCAGATTGCACTGCAGCGTGCCGTGGGAGAACGCCTGTGGCCTTAGGAACAGCTCTCGCCCCGAGGCCGTCGTGCATGGTGGCCGTGTGCGTTGCGATCGTCGTGCTTGGCGCGTGCGGTGGTTCCGCGCCGCCGACGGCTGTTGACGAGCCCGGAATCGAGCCGGTCAGTGTCACTCGATGGACCGAGCACACGGAGCTGTTTGCCGAGTATCCACCCCTCGTGGTCGGCGAGACCTCTCGGTTTGCCGTCCACCTGACGCGGCTCGACCCGTTCCAGGCGGTCATCGATGGCGAGGTCGAAGTGCAACTGCGCGGCCGACCAGGTGAGCCCGAGACATTCCGTGTTGATGGCCCGTCGAGTCCAGGCATCTTTGGAGTTGACGTGCTTCCCTCCACCCCAGGCCGGAGCGAGCTTGTCATCATCCTCCGCTCTCGGACGCTCTCAGATGAGCATGTTGTTGGCGCCGTGGAGGTGTTTCCGGACACCGAACGGGCCAGGGCAGCCGTACCGCCTGACGGCGTGCAGGCTGAAGGCATCAGCTTCCTGAAGGAGCAACAGTGGACGCTCGACTTCGGCACGGGGCTCGTTCAGCAGCGTGAGGTTCGGCGTTCACTTCGCGTCTCCGCCGAGATCGTGCCACGGCCCGGCGCGGCCGCGGAAGTCGTGGCACCGATCGACGGCCGTCTGATCAGCGTGAGCGACCTTGCGCCAGGCGCTTCCGTCGTTCGCGGAGAGGAGCTCGGCCGGCTGCTCCCAGCGCCGGCTGCGCCGGGGGAAGTGCCGCAGCTCGAACAGTTGCGTGCCGAAGCCGAGGCCGATCTCGAGCTGGCACGTCACGACCGGGAGCGTGCCGAACGCCTTGTGGAGGCGGGCGCCGCTCCGCGAAAGCGGCTCGAGGAAGCCCGGGTGACTGAAACCCAAGCCGCGACGCGCGTCCGAGGGGCAGACGCTCGGCTGGAGCAGCACACCGCCGCGCGAGGGGCCGAGAGCACCGCCGATCCGGAGAGACTCTTCGTCCTGAGAACGCCGATTTCTGGGGGTGTGGCCTCGCGTCACGCGACCACCGGCGCGAACGTGACGGCCGGGTCGGTCCTCTTCTCTGTGGTCGACGTATCAGCCGTCCACATCGTCGGTCGGATTCCTGCGGCTAGCGCTCATGAAGCGGCGCGCGTGGTGTCGGCCGAGATGGAGGTGCCAGGTGGTGGGTTGAGGCGACCTGTCGGACAACCGGTCAGTGTGGGCACCGTGATCGATCCTCAGGCTCGGACGCTCGCCATCACCTTTGCCTGGGACAACACCGTCGAGAGGCTGCCGGTCGGCCAGTCGGTCTTTCTGAACCTCATGATGGGCGTACAAGCCCCTGCGCCGGTCGTGCCTATGTCCTCGGTGGTGGATGACGCAGGCAGGCCGATCGTGTTCGTGCAGGTCGAAGGCGAGACCTTCGAGCGGCGACCTGTCACGCTCGGGGAGCGCGAAGGCGAGTTCGTCCAGGTGACCGCCGGGCTCACCAACGGGGAGCGGGTCGTCACGCGGGGGGCCTACCTGATTCGTCTGGCTTCGTTATCCACCCAGGTGCCGGCGCATGGCCACGTGCACTAAGTACTGCGTTTCACAATTACAGCGACATTCGGCCAACGAGGCATCCCGCCTCGCGGCGTTGTTCGTCGGTCAAATGCACCCGGCATTCTCCCTCCTCGCGTCTTGCGATCCGGGGGCCTCGGCGCTCGAATACGTCACCGTAATGGTGCAACGCAGTACTAAGGGACTAGCGCGATGATTGATGGCGTGATTCGCTGGTCGCTCGCCCACCGGCCCATGGTGGTGGCGTTTTCGGTGGCGTTTCTCGTATGGGGCGGGAGGACAGCCGCCATCATTCCCCTTGACGTGCTGCCAGACCTTACGGCGCCCACCGTCACTATCTTGACCGAGGCGCCCGGGCTGGATCCGCTCGAAATCGAGGCTCTCGTGACGCTGCCGATCGAGTCTGCGCTGAACGGCGCTCCGGGTGTGCGCCGTGTGCGCTCGGCGACGGCCGTCGGCGTGGCTGTGGTGTGGGTCGAGTTCGACTGGGGCCAGGATGTCGCGCGCGCTCGACAGACCGTCACGGAAAAGCTCTCGCTGGCGGCCGGCCTTCTGCCGCCAGGCGTTGCGCCTCCGTTTCTGGCGCCTGTCTCGTCGATCATGGGCGAAGTGCTCTTCGTCGATCTGGAATCCGACCGTCACTCGCCCCTCGAGGTTCGGACCGCTGCAGAGACCGTCGTGCGTCGGCGCCTCCTGGCCGTGCCCGGCGTGTCCCAGGTGGTAGCGACGGGCGGCGAACAGAAGCAATATGAGGTCGTCGTCGAGCCCACCAAGCTGCGTGTGTACGACGTCACGATGGCCGACGTGGAGCGCGGGCTGAGGGTCGCCAACCAAAACGCCACCGCCGGCTTTCAGGTGGCGGAGGGGCAAGAGTATCTGGTTCGCGCCATCGGGCGATTTGCGAATGCGGCCGATATCGAATCTGTCGTGGTCGAGATGCACGCGAACGTACCGGTGCTGATCCGAGATATCGGATCCGTTCGCATTGGCGCCACGATCAAGCGAGGGGACGGGTCGCACAATGCCCGCCCCGCCGTGATCATTGCGATTCAAAAACAACCCGGCATCAACACGCTCGAGCTCACCGAGCAGATCGATGACACGCTTGACGACGTGCAGGCCGGACTGCCCGCTGGAATGCAGATCCATCGCAACCTGTTCCGGAGCGCCGACTTTATCGAGCAAGCACTCGAGAATCTCTTCTCGGCTCTGGCGATCGGCGCCGTCCTCGTCGTCTTCGTCGTGGCGTTGTTCCTGATGAACGTACGTGCGGTCGCGATCACTGTGCTCGCGCTACCGCTGTCGATCGTCGCGGCGGTCGTGGCGATGGAGCGATTGGGGGTGACGCTCAATAGCATGAGTCTTGGCGGCCTCGCGATCGCGATCGGTGGCTTGGTGGACGATGCCATCATCGACGTGGAAAACGTTGTGCGGCGCCTGCGTCAAAACGCGGCGCGGCCGCCTGGCGACCGTGTCGGTGTCGTCGAGGTGGTGTACCGAGCCAGCACGGAGATTCGCCAATCGATCGTATTCGCGACCGTCATCGTGACGCTCGTCTTCGTGCCGTTGTTCCTGCTCGGGAGTGTCGAAGGACGGCTGCTGCGTCCGCTGGGTCTCGCATACGTGGTGGCGCTCGCGGCGTCGCTCCTGGTCGCGCTAACCGTCACGCCTGTTCTGTGCTCGTACTTCCTGCCGAACTCGCGCAGGATTCTCAACAATGAGGAGCCTCTTATTGTCCGCTGGCTCACCTCGCGTTACGAGTCGTGGTTGGTTCGAGTTCTCGCGTACTGGCGAATCGTCATCGTGGTCTCGGCCGTCCTGCTGATCGCGGCGGTGGCGGGCCTCGCGTCAGCGGGTCGGTCGTTTCTCCCCGAGTTCAACGAGGGCGCGCTCACCATCAGCGCCGTGACGATCCCGGGCACGAGTCTCACCGACTCGAACGCGTTGGGACATGCCCTCGAACGGCTGCTGCTCGACGTGCCGGAGGTGGTATCGACTGGCAGGCGAACCGGCCGTGCCGAGCTCGATGAGCACGTGCAAGGTGTCGAATCGGCCGAGGTGGACGTGCGCCTCGCGATGCAGGACCGTCGCAAAGACGAAGTGCTCGACGAGATTCGCGAACGGCTGACGCTGCTGCCAGGGACCAATGTCACCGTTGGCCAGCCGATTTCACATCGTATCGACCACATGCTGTCCGGGACCCGGGCGAACGTCGCGGTCAAGATCTTTGGCGACGACCTTCGTGTTCTCCGGAATCTGGCCGAGCAGGTGGAGGCCGAGATGGCGCAGGTCCCCGGTGTCGTTGACGTGTCGACGGAGGCCCAGGCCGAGATTCCCACTCTGAGGGTCCGGGTCGAGTCGGCAGCGGCGGCTCGCTACGGACTGACCACCGGAGCGGTTGCTGACGCGCTGCGGACCGCGCGCGTGGGACAGGTCGTTGGGCAGGTGTTCGAAGGTCAGGTCGCTTTTCCGCTCGTGGTGCGATACGCGCGCGACGAGTCCGGTGGGCTCGATGCCATTCAAACGACTTTTATTGAGACTCCTGGAGGCAGCCAGGTGCCCCTCTCGGCCGTGGCCGAGATCCAGCGAGACCGCGGACCGAACTTCGTGCTGCGAGAGAATGTCCAACGCCGCTTGGTGGTGCAGTGCAACGTGTCTGGACGCGATCTCCGTGGCGTCGTCAACGACATCCAGGCGCGCGTGGCCCAGGCCGTTGAGCTCCCGCGGGGGTACCGGGTGGAGTACGGTGGCCAGTTCGAGAGCGAGGCGCAGGCGTCGCGGCAGCTGCTGTGGATGTCGGTCGCTCTCGTCCTCGCGACCTTCGTCCTTCTGTCCTCTGCTTTCAACTCCTCTCGGGACGGGTTGCTCATCATGCTCAACCTGCCGCTGGCCCTGATTGGCGGCGTTGCCGGCGTTTACGTGTCGGGCGGTGTGTTGTCGGTGGCCTCCATCGTCGGATTCATCACGCTTTTCGGCATCGCGACGAGAAACGGGATCATGCTCATCTCTCACATTCGGCACCTCCAAGAGCGCGAAGGGGTCACCGATTTTCGCGTGGCCGTTGTGCGGGGTGCCACCGAGCGCCTGGCCCCCATTCTGATGACGGCCATGTCAACCAGCCTGGCACTCGTGCCCATTGCCATGTCGATGGGAGAGCCCGGTAGCGAGATTCACGCACCGATGGCCTTGGTCATTCTGTTCGGGCTCGTGAGCTCGACGATGCTGAATATGATCGTCGTGCCGGTGCTGTACGACCGCTTCGGTCGTTCCAGCGGATGACGACCTTGGGTGCCCGCTGAGACCTGGGCGAGGCCGGCCTGTGCGGGACGAGCCTCGCGTTGAGTCCATCAACTTGCCGGTGTTAGCGACCTTGCGCGCGCTACGGCCGCTGCCCGGAGATCACCCAGCCCACCAGCTCGGCGAACGCATCGTCGACCTCGCCGGGGGTGAACGTGCAATGCCCCCAACGATCGACTGAACGCTGGACCAGCCAATCGGAGCGGCCTGCCGCCGCCGCCGCCGCGGTGAACAAGGCCTCGTGTGTGACGGGAATCGCCGGGTCGCGCGTGGTGTGCAACGTGATCACCGGTATGTCGATCTGTCCGCTTGGCGCGTAATTGTGCTCGTAGTAGTTGACCGCCGCACGGTCTGCTTCGAAACGTTCGACTCCCTCGTTCAGCAACACGCTCAGATACGTGTTGGTCGCGGGGTCGGGCGTGACGTTGACCTGGCGTACTGCAGTTCGGCAAGGCCGCCCCCGAGTGGTCCGCACATCGCGAGTGCGCCATCGTACTGTCTGGGATACCGTTCCACCAGCTTCACGACCGCGAGAGCACCCATCGAATGTCCCACGAGGAACGTGCGCCTGGGTCGCCCGACTTTTGACGTGACGATCCCGCTGAGTTGATGGGTTCTGCGAACCGCGTCAGCAAGGGCCCATCCGTTGCTCGAGTAGCTCGACGCCGCGACGGCGAAGCCGCCGGCGAGCAGATGGCTTCGCAAGGTTGCGTATCCGTCCTGGTTGGCCGGCGGGGCTACCGGGAGAGATGCCTGGACGATCGCGTGGGCGTAGAGCACCAGGTCGCCATTCCACGTCGCTGGCACGTCGATTTCGTACAAAGAACCCGGTCCGAGGGCTCCCCCATAGTGGGCCTGCGCCGAAGCGGTCGCCGTCCCGCCACAGAACACAAGGACGGTGAGAGCAACACCAACAATGATCGAGTGGACGCCTAGCAAGCGTCGCATGGACGAGCTCCTTCCCAATGGGCGTTCCTTTCTTCGTTTCCAGATAGTCGACTGTGTGTGCGGAACGAGTTCCATATTGACCTCCTTGGGCCGCAAAGCTCTCACTGCGCTGATATGCAACCTCACTCCGGTGGCGGCGGCTCCGGAGAACGACCTCGAAGGCTGATACAGGAAGACAATCTGCGCCAGAACTCCAAAGGCGTTGCCTGATGCATCAGAGTCGCAGCCACGGAGGTCCCGCTGTCTCGCCGACCGTTCGATCTACTCCCCTACCTTCTACAGCATCCGCCGCGAAGGGTTACCGAACGATGAGGCAGGGCGCACAGGACTTGCCCTGGGGATGTGTGAAGGTGGCGAAACTTCAGCGGTGGGCGGTTGGGGGGGCAGTCGGGCGATCAGCCGCCGACCGCAGACCACAAGTGTCTCATCTCGTCCTCGACCTCGTCCGCAGAGGAGACGGTTTGGGCGATTTCTTCGCGCACCAGGTCACGAAAGCGTCGCCGAAGCCGGTGAACGGCAACCTTGACGGCGCCCTCGGACATCCCCAGTTGGGTCCCAAGCTCTGCGTACCCGACGCCCGCCTTCTCTCCGGTCAGGAAGAGCTTCAGTTGCTCAAAGCGGTTATCCTGCTTCGACTTGGCCATCTCGGCGCGCAGCCGTTCGAGGACGTTCTCGAGCAACGTGAGCGCCCACCGCTTGTCGAACACCGTCTCGGGCGTTTCATCGTCGGGGGGATCGATCTGATACCGCTCCTCGGCCGTCTCGAACTCGAAAGACAGAGGCGGAATCGGACCACCTCGCTTCTTCGTGTGTGCCCGCTCGCGTTCGTTTGCCGCGAAGTTCTTGAGCGATGCGAGCAGAAACGACCGAAACCGGCCTCGCTCCGGGTCGGCCTCTCGAAAAGTGCGCTTCTCCAGTATCCGGGCGAAGAAGGCCTGTGTCAGGTCTTGCGCTTCGTCAACACCATGACCAGATCGACGGAGATAGGCATACAAGGGGTGCCAATACCGTTCGCAGAGCTGGGTAAGGGCTTCCCTGGCCTGGGGGGTCGAGTCGCGTTGCGCCGCGAGGACGACGCTCCAGCGGGTCGTGGTAAACCGTGCCGCACCAGCGGGTTCAGGTGTCATCGGTACCGCGGCATCCTGTCGCCCACATCGTAGCGCCCGGAGCCCCGCCGGGCCAAGTGCGTTTGGCATCTCTCTGCGTCAGGCGTAACCTTGAGGTGCACGCGCTGTAGTATTGCCAGCGTCCGTCCGACCGGGGGGGCGCGGCTCTCTTGCCGCCAGACGCATCGTCGCGTCTTTTGGAGGCAGTGATGTCGAAGATCAGCGTGCGGCTGCTTTCGGTGCTCCTCGCGGGGGTCGCGGCCGCGTCAACCGTCCAGGCTCAGGTGGATCAGCGGTTTCAGGGGCCGGGACAGCCGGGCCAACCCGCGGCGCCTGAGGATGATGAGCCCGCCCCTATCGCTGGCGGTACCGACGTCATCGTCGTGACGGCGTCGAGGCGGGAGGAGCAGCTGATCAACGCCCCGGCCGCGGTGACGGTCATCACGGAAGAGATGCTGGAGGGCACGCCTGGCCACAATGCCGCCGACCTGCTGCGGGCTGTGCCTGGCCTCAACGTCGCGCAGACCGCAGCCCGAGATGTCGTGCTAAACCCCCGTGAGGCCACCGGATCGCTGTCTGATTCGAACCTGGCTCTACTGGATGGCCGGTCGATCTATCAGGACTTCTTCGGCTTCGTGCTCTGGGAGCTCCTGCCGTTCAACACCAACGAGATCAAGCAGGTCGAGGTTATTCGCGGACCCGCGTCTGCAGTCTGGGGGGCCAACGCGTTAACCGGTGTCGTCAATGTGATTACCAAGACCCCTCGCGAGATGCTCGGAACTACGGTGACGTTCGACATAGGTCAGTTCGAGCGCTCCCTTGCGGACGAGAGCTTTTCCAGCGGCAGCTTGCTTTCGGTGCATGCGACGCATGCCGAGGCGCCTAGCGACTCCCTCGCGTTCAAGTTCTCGGCCGGTATCCTGACGCAGGAGGCCCTGCCGAGACCGACCGGAGCGATTCCCGGCACGGGCACTCCGTATCCTTTCTATACGAATCGGGGGACAACCCAGCCCAGGTTCGACGTTCGCGTCGACTACGACTTTCCGGACCGGCGGCAGAAGCTGGTCTTCTCGGGAGGCGTCACCGGCACCGATGGCATCATCCACTCCGGGCTCGGCCCGTTCGACGTCCAGCCAGGGACGAGGTTGTCGCACGGGAAGGTCAACTATCAGCGCGGCGACCTTCGGGTGCAGTTCTTCGTCAACGCGTTCAATGGCGACGCGCCCGCGCTGTTGCAGCGAGATGGCAACGGCGACGTGCTGGGGTTCACCGTCCGGAACCTTGCGTCCGACATCGAGTTCTCCAACGGGCACATCCTGGGAACGCAGCATCTCCTGTCGTATGGGGGCAACTATCGTCACAATGCCTTCGACCTGTCGCTCGCCCCGGCCGGCGACAACCGGGACGAGGGAGGGTTCTACGTCCAGGACGAGATCTTTCTCTCTGACCACTTTCGATGGGTGGTCGGGACCAGGGTCGACCAGTTCGACGTACTGGACAAGACGGTGTTTTCGCCCCGCACGACCTTCATGTTCAAGCCGCAGTCGGATCAGACGTTTCGCGTCTCGTTCAACCGGGCGTTTCGAGCCCCGTCATTCGTCAACAGTTTCCTGGAAGCCGACTTCCTGGTCGCGCCTGGGATTTCGGCCCCAGCCGTTGGAAACCTCGACCTGAATGAGGAAGCGCTGACGGCGTACGAGGCGGGGTATATCGGCGTGCTCGGCCCTGCCACGGTCAGCGGCGCCGTCTATTTCAATCACACCGACGACACGATCCTGTTCACCCAGTCGGAAACATCACCTTCGGGGGTTCCGCTCCAGTTCACGTACTTGAACTTTCCGCGGGTGACCGAAAAAGGGATCGAGCTGTCGGTCGATTGGGAGATTCACGACGCGGTGTCGACGTTTGTCAACTACAGCTGGCAAGGTCGGCCCGAGGCACCAAGTATCGACCCCGGGGAACTCAACGTCCCACCACGACATCGATTCAACGCCGGGATGCGGTTCGGCCGCGGCCGGTATTTCGGAGATCTCTCGACGAGTTACGTCGATGCGGCCTTCTGGCAGGACGTACTCACGACGCCCTTCCATGGGTCGACCGACGCGTACACGCTCGTCAACGGCGGGTTTGGCGTTCGGTCGACCGACGAACGCCTGATCGTCTCGGTCCAATCGACCAATCTTTTCAACGCCGAAGTGCAGCAGCACGTTTTCGGTGACCTCATCAAGAGGTCGGTCACGGTCGAGGTGCACGTCCGGTTCTGAAGGCGACGCGGGTTGTCGGGCGCTACCACATGAAATCCTGTCCGAGTTGCGGCGGTGACTTCTCCTCAGACGACTGGCCAGCCGGTCTGTGCCCCCGCTGTCTTCTGACCGGTGCGTTGGAGATGGGTGACACGCCCGGACGCGCCAGCGTGACGGCCGTGACCAGCCTGTCGTCGGGCAGTAGCCTCGGCCCGTTTCTCATCATCGAGCTTCTCGGCAAGGGCGGCATGGCCGCCGTCTATCACGCCTACGACACCGAGCTCGAGCGCGATGTGGCGCTCAAGGTGTTGCCCCCCGAGTCCCTTCACGACGACTCGTTTGCCAGACGCTTCGAGCGAGAGGCGAGGCTCGTCGCGCAGCTCGAACATCCTCACATCGTGCCGATCTATGCCAATGGCATTCACGAGGGGATCCCGTGGATGAGCATGCGACTGCTTGCCGGCGGCAGCCTTGACGCCGTTCTCAAGAAGCATCGGCTGCCCGTCGCACGGGTGCTGGAGATCCTTCGCAGCATCGCGGAGGCCCTCGACCACGCCCACGCCGCCGGCGTCGTGCATCGAGACATCAAGCCCAGCAACGTCCTGCTGGACGACGCCGGCCGGGTCTTCGTCGGCGACTTCGGTCTCGCCAGGGTGATCGAACAGAGCTTGCTCAACACACAGACGGCCGTGGCTGGCACGCCCCACTACATGGCACCTGAGCAGGCGCTCGGCGGGGAGGTGGATCACCGGTGCGACATCTATGGGCTCGGCGTCGTGGCGTACGAGATGTTCACGGGGCGCGTGCCGTTTGCCGCCGATTCGCCGCTGCCGATCCTCTTGAAGCACGTGAACGAGCCGCCGCCCGCCCCCTCGAGCGACGAGATGTCCGCGACGGTCTGGGTCGCCGTGGAGCGATGCCTGGCGAAACAGCCAGACGATCGCTGGCCCTCGGCGGCCGCGTTTGCGACCGCCTTGGAGGAAGCGGTCGCAAAGCCGTCACTCAGTCCGAGTCTCCCCCTGCCGTCATCCGGTCCGGACAAGCAGCGGCCTGTGGCGCGATGGGCGGTCTTAGCCGGACTCTTGCTGGCGACGATCATCGGAATGAGCTACTACCCTGGACGTGAGATGCCCGCGGAACCGATTCCAGCTCCTTCGACCGGAATCGAACGCCCGGCGGTGTCGGCTGCCGACGAGCCCTCACCAGGGACGGTAGCGCCGCCTCCTTCTCAGCGCGAGCCGTCGCCGGTGTCTCTCGAGGACACAAGCCCTGCGGTGCCATCGGCAGACGTCGATCCCCCGGTAGTCCTGTCGGCCTTGCCTCCGGTCGATGCAGAGGCTCTAGAGCCGCCAGCTGCCGCTGAGGCACCACCAGCGGATCCGGTGGTTGCCCCCGGGTTCGAACCTGCCCCCGTCAGCGTGATCGTGGATCGACCGGCCAGCGGAATCGTCGAGCGTGTCGAAGCTCCGCCTGCCGACCGGCCCGCGCCACCGCCGCCAGCGCCCACGCCGGTGTACGGTGATCGCTCGCCGGTGCTGCTCAACGAGGTCAAGCCCACATATCCACAGCTTGCCCAAGCTGCAGCAATCGAAGGGGCCGTCGTGCTGAGGGCTACCGTCGACGCCAAGGGGCAGGTCACCGACGTCAAGGTAGTCCGATCCAACCATCGGCTCTTCGACGAACCTGCCACCGAGGCCGTACGGCGATACGAGTACCAACCCGGTCTTCGAGCGGGCGTGCCGGCCCCGTTCGAAGTGGAGATCACCCTCCAATTCGTCCTCGCCCCGTAACCTTCGGACCGGACCGCTGTCGTACCTCATAGCGACAGAGGCTACCATCGTGGCGGCGCTTGGAGGATCGAGGACGTTTTCCCCGGCCAGCCCCTTCGGGGGCTCCAAGGGAAACATCCGGCATGGGGGGTGAGATATTCCCCGGTTACGTGCCCGGAACGCACATCGTCAGAGCCCCACTGGGATTCCTAGAGTCACGAGCGACGGTACGATCAATGCAGGGGCACCAAGACACGCGACGGGCCGCTGAAGTCCGTAGATGTTTCTCGTGTGGCGTTGTCTCCCGGCTGTGCGATGAGTCTGGGCTCAGAGCGAAACAGATTGCAGAAACCGTCGCGGAGGATCTCGACGAGGGGCCTCACGATGAACAAGATTGTTTTGCTGAGTGTGGCGTTCGCGTTGACGGTGACAGGGATCGCCGTGGCTCAGGATGCCGCCCAAGGCGAGTACCTGGTCCTGGCGGCAACTCGAACCAGCACCATGGCCGAGGAACTCGACGAGGCAGCGCGCCGAAATTATCGTGAGATTTCGGCCGCCGGAGGCAGTGACTTCACCGAGGTCGTGGTGGTTCTCGTGCCGGATTCCGACCGCTACGAGTACCGCCTGTTGTCCACCATCCGCACATCCACGCTGCAGCGGGAGTTAGACGCCGCCGCCGCTGACGGGTATCGTGTCGTTCCCAGAGCCGTGACGACCAAGACCGCTGCTTCGCTGTTCACCGATAACGACTTCGAACTGCTCGTCATCATGGAGAAGGCGCCTGCGGAGGGACCAACGCTGCGCTATCAAGTGCTGGCCACCTCCCGGACTGGCACCCTCCAAAACGAGTTGACCCAGGCGCAAGGGGAGGGATGGACCCTTGTCACGCTTGTCGTTCGCGGCGAAGTGATAGCGATTCTGGAGAAGGTGCGAGACTGAGGCAGATTTTCGCTTGTACTCGGTCACCTACCCCTTGTCACCGCTGCGCTCAGTAACCTTCCGACCAGCCCGCTGTATTACGTCTCAGAGGTACAGAACGCCACCATGGTGGCGCCGGAAGGAGCGAGTCAATGAGCTGGTTAAAGACATCTCTGCTGCTCGGTCTCGTCGTGATCGCCTCCGGCTGCTCGGTGAAGACCTTCGCGATCAACATGGTGGGCGACGCGCTCTCCGAGGGGAACTCGGTCTACGAGACGGATGACGACCTGGAGCTGGTCGGTGAGGCCCTTCCGTTCGGGCTCAAACTGACCGAAAGCCTGTTGGCGCAATCGCCAAACCATCGCGGGTTGCTCCTGACCGCCTGTCGGGGCTTCGTGCTCTATGCCTACGGCTACGTCCACCAGGAGGCGGAGCTGGAGATGGACATCGACCTTGACCAGGCCCGGGTTGTTCGAACCCGCGCCCGGAAGCTGTACCTGCGGGGCATGCGGTTTGGCACGCGGGCTCTCGAACGAGCGCACCGTGGTTTCGAGCAACAGCTGACCACGGATCCACTCGCAGCCGCAGCTCTGGTGAGCGCTGACGAGGACGTCGCGCTTCTCTATTGGACGGCCGCGGCGCTCGGTCTCGCCATCTCCGTGTCCACCGACGACGCGGCGTTGCTCGCCCGGCTGCCCGAGGTCGACGCGATGGTCGACCGCGCGCTCGCGCTCGACGAGAGCTGGGAGGACGGCGCGCTGCACGAGTTCAAGGTCGTCCTTGCCGGCGCCGGGCCTGGCGCTCGCGACTACGAGGGCATCCGCCACCACTATGAGCGTGCGCTCGAGCTTTCGAACGGCCAGCACGCCGGTCTCTATCTCGCGTACGCGGAGGCCGTTTCCGTTCCAACCCAGAATGCGACCGAGTTCCGCACGCTGATCGAGAAGGCGCTCTCGGTTGACCCCGACGCACACCCGCCGACCCGACTTGTCAACCTGCTTGCCCATCGTCGCGCTCACTGGCTCGCAACGCGGGTCGACGACCTGATCATCGACGACTCCCCCACTCAGTCATCAGGAGGAACCCAGCAATGACCTCGCACCGATTACCGTTCGTCGTCCTTTTCGCCGTGGCGGTGCTCGGTTTAGGCACCTGGCTGCACGCACAGGCGACCGTTCGTATCCGAATGGGAACAGTCGTGCCCAAGGGCTCGCTGTGGGACGAGAGCCTGCAGTACATCAGACAAGACTGGCGCCGCATTTCTGGCGGCACCGTTGACGTCACCATCTATCCAGGCGCGGTGCTGGGTGACGAGACGGAGATGGTCAGACAGGCTCGACAGGGACGCATTCAGGCTGTAGGGCTGTCGTCTGTCGGTCTCTCGCGCATCGACTCCAGCGTGTCCTGTCTGCAGATTCCGATGATGCTCGAGTCCTACGAGGAGCTCGATTACGTTCGCGACCGGATGGCACCCGAGCTCGAGCGCCGCATCGAAGCCAAGGGCTTCAGGGTGCTCAACTGGGCCGATGGCGGATGGGTTCACGCGTTCACGAAGAAGCCGGCCCGGACACCGGACGAACTGCGGGCGATGAAGCTCTTCACGTCTGTCGGCGACCCCGACACCGAGAGCCTCTACAAGCAGTTCGGGTTTCACGTCGTCCCGTTGTCGTTGACCGATATGGTGACGTCGCTCCAGACGGGGATGATCGACGCATTCACCACCGTGCCGCTCTTCGCGCAGCTCAACGAGACGTACCGATTGGCGAGCAACATGACTGACGTCAGGTGGACGCCGTTGGTCGGCGGCACGGTGATCAGTGTGCGGGCGTGGGAGCAGATTCCAGCACAGTACCGTCAGGCTCTCGGCCGGTCCGCCAGAGAGGCCGGCGACCGGTTGCGGACCGCGATCCGTGCGATGGGCGACGACGCGGTGGACGAAATGCAGAAGCGAGGTCTGAACGTCGTTCGCATGAGTGAGACCGAGACCGCGCTCTGGCGCACCGACGCCGAGAAAGCCTATCCGCAGCTGAGGGGCCGCTACTGTCCCTCCGATCTGTTCGATCGGGTCGGACAGCTCCGCGACGAGTTTCGAGCGACGTCGTCCACGCGAACCCATTGACTGAGATGAGCTGATGCACGAGGCCGCCCCCAGGGGATTCGTCCAGAGAGGCGAAAACGCCGTTGCGATCCTCGTGCTGGCGGCGATGGCGCTGCTCCCGATCGTTGAAATCGCGGGTCGGGCAGTGGCGGGGCGCGGCATCTCTGGTTCCATCGTCGTGGTCCAGCACCTCACCCTCTGGATTGCCATCGTGGGCGCCGTGCTGGCTGCCCGTTCAGACCGTTTGCTCGCGCTATCGACATTGCGCTTCCTGCCGTCGGGGCTCCAACGGCCGGTTCGCGTCTTCACCTCCGCGCTGGCGGCCGGGATTGCCGCGTCGCTGTGTCTGGCGAGCGTGGAGCTCATCGTGATCGAGCGTCAGGCCAGCGATCTGCTCGCATGGGGCGTCCCGGTGTGGCTCGCGCTCCTCGTGTTGCCGATCGGTTTTGCCGTCATCGCTGGTCGTCTGGTCTGGGGAGCTGCACCTGACGCGCGTGGGCGACTGATGGCCCTGGCCGGTCTCGGCATTCCTGTGCTTCTCGGCCTGGCGCCGACGTCCGCGGCCGGGCCAGGGGTCGTCTTCGCGCTCTGTTTCGCCATCGTGGTGGCGACGACACTTGGGATGCCGATCTTCACGGCGATTGGTGGCGCGGCCCTCGTGCTGTTCTGGGCAGACGGCACACCGATCACGGCAGTGCCCGGAGAGACGTATCGGCTGACGACGTCGCCGATGCTTCCGGCTATCCCGCTGTTCGCGCTCGGTGGATACCTGCTCGCCGAGGGTGGAGCGAGCCAGCGTCTGACGCGGCTATTCACCGCAGTCTTCGGATGGATGCCGGGTGGTCTCGCGATCGTGACCACGGTTGTCCTCGCCTTCTTCACGCCCCTCACCGGGGCATCAGGTGTGACGATCCTGTCGATGGGCGGGCTGCTGCTCCCCATGCTCGTCCGGGCGGGGTATGGAGAGCGAACCTCGGTTGGACTCGTCACCGTTTCTGGATCGATCGGGTTGTTGTTTTTTCCGAGCCTCCCCGTCTTCCTTTACGGTTTCTACGCGAACCAGCCATTCGAGCGATTGTTCGTGGCCGGTGTGATCCCGGGTCTCCTGCTCGTTGTTGTGGTGGCGGGCTGGGCCGCCGGCCAGGGGTGGCTGGGTCACGCGACCCGGACGCCCTTCTCGGCGCGGGAAGCTGGTGCGGCTGTCCGGGAATCGAAGTGGGATCTCTTCTTGCCGGTCATGGTGCTCGGCACCATTGCGACCGGTGTGGCGACGCTGGTCGAGGCCGCCGCGCTGACGGTGGCCTACACCCTCCTCGTCGAGTGCGTGATTCACCGTGGTTTGCGCATATCAGTCGACATACCACGGGTGGCGGTGGAGTGTGCGACGCTCATCGGCGGCTTCATGATCATCTTGAGCGTGGCCCTGGGTTTCACCAACTACCTGGTCATCGCCGAGGTCCCGATGCGCGCGCTCGGCTGGGCGCAGACCCACATCGAGTCTCCGATCGTCTTCCTCCTTGCGCTGAACGTGTTTCTGATCGTGGTGGGTGCCTTGATGGACATCTACTCCGCGATCGTCGTGGTGGTGCCATTGATCACGCCGATGGCCGCTGCCTATGGCATTGACCCGCTTCACCTGGCGATCGTCTTCCTGGCGAACATGGAGCTGGGCTACTTGATGCCGCCTATGGGCGAGAACCTCTTCCTGTCCGCCTATCGCTTCGACAAGCCGTTGACCAGTATCTACAGGTCGACCTTGCCCTACACGGCCATCCTCTTGATCGCGGTGCTCCTGATCACCTACGTACCGTGGCTGACGCTGGGCCTCGTGGAGGTGGCTGAGGCTGCGGGACTCCTTGCGCCGGGGCACTGATACGCCGGGGAGGGAAGGGCCGCAGACAAGGGCGTCGTTCGCTGAGGGGCGACGAACACGACGAGCTCGGCCGTGGCGCCTGCTCTGAGCTCGAAGAGAGACGGCTGCTATCGACGATGAAGGTGGGGAGCAATCCGCCGATGGGCTCGAGCGAGTTGTGGAGCTGTGACGGGAGCTCGCGTCGGAGCGGCTGTCGCTCTCGTTAGGGCGCGGCGGTAACCTCGACCTCGGTTTCGAGAGTTGCGCTTGCCGAGCCTCGAAAGGACCCACTCAGCGGGGCCGCATCGGCCGGTTTGGCCGCCGTCGCAACCACGACGTGACGGTCGGCGACGACGAGTCCGAGCGTTGGATCGTAGCCCCGCCAGCCCCCGCCGGATAGACCTCGGCCCACGCGTGGAGCTCGCGCTCGCCGCTGCCATCGATATACACATAGCCGCTCGCGAAGCGGGCAGCGAGCCCCATGGCGCGGCAGCACTCGACGAAGAGGACGGCGAGGTCCCGGCACGCCCCTCGCCCTTGGGCCAGCGTGGCTTCCGGGCTACTCGGCGGGCCTTCGTCACGGGTCTCCACCTCGAACTCGTCATGGAGCCGGGTTGTCAACGCCGGAGGGAATGCATCCTGCCGCCGCCCCACGTGCTCTGCCGTCTCCAGTGCGAGTTCCCGCACGAGCCCGGACACCGTGCCGGATTGTTGCTCCGAATCCCATAGTGTACGTCACCGCCTCCCGGTTCGAGACCGAGCGCGCCAGCAGTTTCCGCGATGGTCCTGGATTGCGCTCTGCCGTAGGGCGCTGGCCGATTGGTCCGCAAACCCCAAGGAGTGTTGTGATCGTCGTCTTCGCCCGGTCGCTCTTCCCAGCGACGCGTGACTCTGTCGTCGCAGGCGCATGGAACACAAGCTGTGTCATGATCCGTCCGTCGCTGGTCGGCAGAGTGCTTGAGCAGGTGACGGGAGCCAACGTGGTTGGCCCCACAGCACTCGAGGATCAGGGACACGAGACTGCGATTCGACGAGTTGCTCGAACCCCAGAAACGGCGGTCGGGAGGGGGGTGCGAGACGCGTCGATCTGGCGACGTCGACCGTTGCTCCGGCGTCTGGGACGACGGAGTACACACGCGTCTTACGCGGGGAATACGAGCCTGGACATGCTGGAAGTCGACCTGCTTCGTGACTTGCTCCTCCTCGTCGGCCTTGCCATCCCGATCGTGGCCTTGGCGCACCGCCTCAATGCTCCTCCGCTGGTCGGCTTTCTGATCGCTGGGATTGTCGTCGGTCCGCACGGGTTCGCGCTGATTGACGGCGCTGAAGACATCGAGGTGTTGTCGGAACTCGGGGTGGCGCTGCTGCTGTTCGCCGTCGGTCTCGAGCTTTCGCTGTCGCACGTGCGCAGTTGGGCTCGCTCGGTGTTCGTCGGGGGCGGCCTCCAGGTCGCGACGACGCTGGGTTGTGTCGCGGTCCTCGCGCTGGCGTTAGGGATCACGCTGCCTCGCGCGGTGTTCTACGGTGCGCTGGTGGCGATGTCGTCAACCGCCATCGTGACGAAGACGTACGCAGACCGCGCCGAGCTCGATACGCCTCACGGGCGATCGGTCATCTCGATATTGCTGTTTCAGGATCTCTGCATCCTCCCGCTGATGCTATTACTGCCGCTTCTATCTGGTGTGGACGAGTCGCAGGTAGGCCTCGCGGGCTTACAGTTCGTCCGCGGGCTCGCCATCATGACGGTGCTGGTGATCGGGGGCCGGTTCGTCGTCAAATGGACGCTCGACCGAGTGGTCCTGTTCCGCGACAGCGAGCTCTTCACGCTGTGCATCGGCTTCTTCGGTCTCGGTGCGGCGTTCGCGACCTCAGCAGCCGGTTTCTCGATCGCGATCGGGGCCTTCATCGCCGGGCTGATCATCGCCGAGTCGGAATACGGGCTGCAGGCGCTTTCCGATGTCCTCCCCTTTCGGTCCCTCTTCAGCGGGATCTTCTTCACGTCGATCGGGATGCTGCTCGACATTCCCGGGGTGTTCGAGCAGCCCATGGTGCTTCTGGCCCTGGCGTTGACGCTCTTCGTCGTCAAGGCCGCGTTCGTCTCGGGCAGCGTACTCGCGCTCGGCGGGAGGCTCTCCACCGCCATTATCAGCGGGCTGAGCTTGGCGCAGATCGGCGAGTTCTCTTTTCTCCTTGCCGCCGTGGGCCTGCCACTCGGGCTGTTCCGCGAGGGCGACTATCAGCTCTTCCTCAGCGCCGCCGTGCTCTCGATGATGGCGACGCCCTTCCTCATCCGTCTTGCCCGGCCGATCGCCGAACGGGTCGCGAATCGGCTTGGACGGGCTGACCAGATCGACGGCGCGCCCGATACCGGTGTCCTCAACGACCACACGGTCATCGTCGGGTACGGGCTGGCTGGGCGGTATCTCGCGCGTGTGCTCAAGGCGGCCGCCATCTCGTGCGTTGTCGTGGAGCAGAATGCCGAACTGGTGCGGAGGGCTCGCGGAGATGGCATCGCCGTCGTCTTTGGGGATGGCACCAGACACGCGGTGCTCGAACATGTGCGGCTACGCCACGCGCGGGTCATCGCGTTTGCGATCTCGTCGCCGACCGACGAACGGCGCGGTGTGGCGCTGGCTCGTGATATCAACCCCACAGCCCGAATCGTGGTGCGTACCCGCTACATTCGCGGAATTGACCAGCTCATGACATTGGGGGCGACCGACGTCGTAGTTGAGGAGTTCGAGGCCTCGCTCGAGCTGTTCGCCAAGGCGCTCGATAGTTACAAGATCCCGATCAACCGGATCTGGCATCAGGTGGAATCGGTGCGAACCGAGCATTACGGGCTACTGCGTGGGACGGCGGCGCCCGACCTCAGGTTGGATGCGCTGAAGCACCTCGGAATCCACGATGCCCTGGAGCTCGTCGAGGTGGAGGATGGGGCCCAGGCGATCGGTACGAATCCGACGGTGCTGCAGCTGCGCCGCCGGACTGGCGCGGTGCAGGTCGCCGTCGTGCGCCACGGTACGCCGATGTACCAGCGGGAGCCGAACTTTCGCTACGAGGTCGGCGACACCGTGGTGTTGGTCGGCGATTCAGACAGCCTGAGCCGTGCGATACCCCTATTTCGCACCAGACCCGTTGCGCGTGCGACTTAGAGTAGTACAGCGTTTCCTAATTACGGTCACGCACCGAGGGCGGCGAGGCGCCCGTCTGGCGCCGGTAGCGCTCCTGCGTCGTCCGTTGGGCAGTCGCCATGTCATGTCACCTGGGTGGTGGCGCCGGGGGGCGTTTGGGGACCGGCGCCGTGTCAGCCGCCGAGGGCACCTTCCCCGTCAACCTGCCTGGACAGCGTGTGTTGGCAGTCGTGGCAGGCCCACAACTGCTGGGGGCTGCCAAATAGCTGGTACGCCAAATAGCTACCGCTCACGCGAGGCCAACCGCAGAGGTCGCACTGGCGCGGGACCGGGCCTGTGGCGCGGGGTGCCGTCGTCCGTATCGGTCGGTTCACGCCTACATTCGACAACATCTTGACCTCCCATGGTACGAGACCCGAAGGCGTAGTGGCTACGAGGTTAGCGTTCGACGAGCCCCGTAGGAACTAGGATCATTCCCAGGCCCCAGAAGGCAACTCCCCAGGCACGAAGCCTCGTCAAAACGGTGTCCGGGTGCGACCCTATCAAACAGCAGGCATCGGGGAGTCGCGGGAACCACGACACCCGCAGCTGGGCAGAGAACCTTACGGCCGCCTGCCCAGCTCCGATGCGAGAGGGGAAGGCTGTGTGGTCCGCTTGAAGCATCGAGCCACAGGGGCCTACGTCACTGGCTGTTGACGGGTTGTCCAGCAGTCCGGTGAGGCCAGGTTCGCGGTCACGTCAGCCTTGGCCTGAACACGTCCCCGGAGGAGTGATGCACGGCGGACACGCTCACCGCTTCCGGGGACACCGATCATCCGGTGGATTTTCCATAGGGCGGAACCTCCATTGGAGACGGGCGTCGCGTCGTTGATGAAACCGCTGCAACGATCAAACCGCCGCAACGAAACATCGATTCTTGAGGGTAGCGCTCGAGATGCCGGCGTGGAACTGGGAAGGTTACCAGTAGGGTCACCGCCACTTGTCGACAGGGGACGAGCCTCTGAAACGGCATCAACGGGCTGACCATGGACCGCCCACCTTGGTTGGAACGGATACTGCCAGGACGTAACCTACACGGCTTCCGTCAAGGGATTGAGGAGGCACCGTCATCCGCTGGAGATGTCAGGGGTCGGATCTGTCGCCCGCCGTTGACTAAACGCCCGAGAGCCTTCATAAAGGAGATCGACCTGCAGATACCAGGGAGGGACTGTGGCGCGCGCCCGCACATCACGCGTGACCAAGCGCATGGGAGGTCAAGGTCCGCCGACAGACGACGAGTTGCACGGCCATCTGCGCGATCGGGCCGCCGTCGTTCAGGAGAGGCTGCGGGAGAAACGTGGCACGAAGCTGACGGTGCGACAGCGGTGGCTGAATACCATACTGGAGCAGTTGCCATTTGGCGTGATCATTGTGCCGGCCGCT
>Ga0326597_10001031_pt1 | contig 46353 bp, 51 predicted proteins | sample RVTome_12_FD_203789 | JGI IMG/M metagenome (GOLD analysis project Ga0326597, IMG submission 203789) | Soil microbial communities from uranium-contaminated site in the Upper Colorado River Basin, Wyoming, United States - RVT100D185 | ecosystem: Environmental > Terrestrial > Soil > Contaminated >...
AGGGCGCGCACCGCGCCGCGCACGACCGTGTCGAGCGCCCCCCGAACGCCGAGCTGGTCGGCCACGGTTTCGATGGGCCCGCCGCGCACACGCACCCCGCCGAAGGCCTGGAGGAGCGCCTCGCTCGAGGTCACGATTGCGCCGGACCGCGTGGGCGGGCGCTCCACGTACCGCTTTGCTTGGGTGGCCTGGCCGCCCAGGAAGGGCGTCGGAGATGGAATGAGGAGGCGCGCGAGCTGCCCGCCCGCGTTCGCCAGCGCGTCGGTGCGGTCCTTGAACGGCCGCCCCGTGAAGATGTCGCGGCCGGACAGCGCCGTCATGCCGGCGTTCAGAAGGGGGTTGCCCAGCACGAACTGCCCGCCGGCGTGGACAGCCATGCGCATCGCGTCCCCCGGCAGGGTGTCGGGGAGCTCGAGCTCGTCGGCGATCCGGCCGGACAGGCCCATGGGGGACCGGAACAGGGTCCAGGGGTTCACGCCCGGCAGGGACAGCGAGAAGAACTGCCCGGTGTCCCCCAACGGCAGGGTCAACGTCGAGCTCATCGCCATCCAGCCCGGCATCCCGCCGCTCTGGCTCTCCATGATTTCCATGGTCGCAACCGGGTCGACCCCGCTCGCGGCGAGCGACACGAGGTTGACGGCGGGGGTGACCGCTGCCATACCGGCCGCGCGCATCGGCATGAAGCGCGCCCAGTTCGTGGCGATTCGCCCCATTTCCCAGGGGAAGCTCGTGACCGCGGAGCCCAGCGGATTGCGGCTCAGGCGTCGCACGGCGCGCGGCACGGCCGAGTAGTTCTGCATGAACCGATTGATGTGCTTGGCGGCGTCTTCTGGACTCCACCCCTTTTCGAGCAGGTACTTGAAGCCCGCCACGCGGTGGACGTTCGAAATGCGCGAGTAGACCTCGCGGCTCGTGGACCGCACGGACCCCTGTAGGCCGGTGGGCGCCCCAGAGATCCGCAGCGCCAGGGTTTCGGCGGCCTGGAGGACCCGGCGAATGCCGGTCTTGCGCGAAATTTTCCCCAGCGCGTGCGTCAGGGTGGCCCGCTCTGCTTCCAAAGCCTCGAGGGCCTTGGGGCCGGCGCGCACCGAGAACGCCTTCGGGTCGGAGATCAAAGCATCGACCTCGAGCAGGCGGTCCGCGATCTCCACCTCGCGCGCGGTGCGCGGTGCCCCGATTCCGTCCACGAGGTCCTCAATCAGCGAAGCGTGCTGTATGCCGTCCGGGGCGGCCTCGTCGCCGCCGAACATCCGCGCCAGCGCGTTGAACTGGTGCTGCCGGTTGAGGTTCGCGGACCCAATGACCGTGTCGTCCAGGACGCCGTGCTCGACCACCAGCGCGTAGAAGGCGCGCTCGTCGTCCGTGAGCGGCCCGGGCAGCTTACCGCCCGTCTTCCCGATGCGCCGGAAGTGGGCTTTCGGAATCGCGTGCGGCCCGCTTTCCCCAAAGAGCACGCGCCACGCCAGCGTGCGGGACTGGCGGCCGAGGTTCGAGTACAGGTAGTCGCCCCCGAACGCCATGCGGGCGAAAATTTCGCGGTCCATCAGAATGTTCGACGAGATCGTGACGGGGTTCCGAGCGATCGCGTTCGTGCCGATCAAGGCCTTCGCGAACTCGGCGGCGCGCCCGCCCGCGGCCAGCACCCGACCGACCGCAGTGGCGCCCAGGCCGCCCCCGAGCGCCGACTCGCGAAGCGCAGCGGCCACTTCGGACAACGCGTCGAAACTTTCGAGGAAGTGCTGTACCTCGCGGAACACGCGCTTGGGCACGAACTTGCCCTTGATCGGGCCGAACATCGGGGAGTCGGGCACCTGCGTGAAACTTTTCTCCCGCGACACGTTTCGCGGGATCGCCTTCCACGCCGAGAATTCGTCCTTGCTCATCGCCCACTTGGGGCGGTCAAACGCCCCCAGGAAGCGCGCGAGCGACGTATCGCGCGCCAGAGTTGAAATGCGCGAGAGGGTGGACTCACCGGCGGGCAGGAGTTGCAGAAAATCCGCAAGCTCGCCGACGGGGGGCAGAATTTTGACGGTGTTGCCGAGGTCGGTAAGGCCGGCGCGGCCAGCCTTCCCCTCCAGGTCTCCCAGGTCGCGCAGTCCGTAGTGCTGGCCGACCCAGTCGATGGCCTGCGCCTCGGTGTCGTGCTCCACAATTTCTTTCCCGGCCCGTCCGCGGTCGATGACCGTTCGGAAGCGGGTCAGGTGGCGCTGCGGCAAGAACTCGTCCATGCTCGCACCGGTCAGCGCCTGAATCTGCTGGACGCCCGGCTGCTCGGCCAGGGCCGCGCGGGCGTGCTTCGACAGCAGCCGCGGGGTCTCGAAGGCCCGGAACAGGTGCGGGAAGTAGGGCTCTTTGAGGCGCGCAAGCTCAGTTTTTTCGACGATCCCGGTGCTCGCCGCGTCGTCGAGTAGGCGCATCAGGAATTCTTCGTTGTCGAACAAAAGCCGCTCGACCGCATCGTTAGGCGAGAGCGTACCCAGGTGTTGGGCGATGTCGGGTCGCTGTGCCAAGAACTCGCGCATCGATGAGTAGTCGCCCTCCGCGGCACTCTTCACTGCGGAACCGTAAGCGGTACGCTCGCCGGGGGACATGGCATGGTACGCGGCATCGAGCTCCTCCACGCGCAGGCCGAAAATCTGCATCTGTAGCCGCGTGGTTTTTTGCGCGTCGGCGGAGGCCCGAATAGCCTGGTTCAGGTTGCCGTCCCCCAATTCCAGGGTGCGGACACGAAGTCCCGCGGCCTTCGCGTTCTCGGTGCGCCGTACCCAGGCGCGCACGTTCGCGACGCGCTCTCCGATAGGGGCAACTTCCATGCCAAAACCATCATCCGGCGTAAAGACGGCGTTTTCCGGATCGGCAATAAATGCGGCCTCGCGCTCTTTCAGAATGCGGCGCGCGACACCGGGCAGCATCACGCCGCCCGACTCGTCAAGATACGCGACGGTGTTGTCGAGGAGCCCAGGGGCCCGCAAGAATTCGGCGCCGAACCTTCGGCGAACCTGCTTTACTGCCGTGAGATGGCCGTCGACTGCCTTCCGCCACGTCTTTGCCCACTTGCCGGGGTCTGTGCTCTGCGCGAGTCGATCCCGCAAGCTCCAACCGGACGAGAACCCCCCGGATTGAGAGTAGAGAAGCTCGAGGTCCGCGACGTCGAGCTCTTCCATGAGGCCCGGCACCTTGTCCAGTTCTACCGGGTGGTCGAACGACTGGCGGCGAAGGTCCTGGGCGAGGTCGAACCAGCGCGTCTCCTTCCTCGTGACGTCCTGGAGTAGAAAATCGATTTCCGGGTGCTCCGCCGGGGTGGCCAACTGGCGTAGCACCCGAAGCTCCTCGCCTTTAATGAAGGTTCGCTGCCGCAGGTACTTCAGGGCGTCGAGTTGCTGCGTCCGTACGGTTTTTTGCAGGATACGCCAGTCGTTCACGATCGGGAGCCACTTGGCCCCGAACTCTACCAGGTCCGCCCCGACAGTCGCCGCCCCCGACTCGAGCTTTCCGAACGCGCGATCCCAGGCCTCGAAGACCGGGCGCGTGCCGGGCGTGGAGCGGAGCCATTCGCCAACTACACCGCCCTCGCGAAGCCCGAACAAGGACATCGGCACGTCCTGGAGCATATCGTCGGTGATCGGAATGTTGAGCTCCGCGAGCTGTGCGAGCCGGTCCGCGACGTTCTCGGATTCCGTCGCGATCGACGCGTAGAGCTTGGGCCCGCGCCCGCCGGTTCGCGCCCCGATCGTTTGTGCGATCGTACGGAGAGCCCCCGGTGCGTCCGGCCCCGTGACCGCCGACCAAACTTCTTGCGGCAACGAAAGCTCGTCCGAGAGCTTCGCGAGGGTGCGCCGGTCGACGCCGGCGAGATTGCGCCGCACCTCGTGTACGTGCTTTCGCAGGCTCGAGATTTTTTCTCGCCTCTTCAGGTCGTCGAGCCCCAGAAACTCGACCTCGTGGTCCTTCATTGCGGCCTCCGCCGAGGCCCGAACCTTCGTCAGGGCGTCGCGCGTGCGCTCTGGGGTGGTGTTCGTGAGAACCGTGGTCGCGGCGTCGCGGAGCCGCTGGGCGCGAGCCGGCGACCAGTGCGCCAAGTCCGATACGGCGGTGCGCATTCGGCTGGCGGCGAGCGCGCTCCGTACGATCTCGCGCCCCGGGACGTTCTGAGAGAAATCTGCAACGGCCTTCCCCAGTGCCCGGACCGGCCCAAGGGCCGCCCCAAGGACAACGCCCTCGACCACCTCCTGCGCAACGAGTTCCGAGGGATTTGACATCGCGGTCTCGAGGGAGTCGCGCATTCCCGCTCCGAACACGGCCCAAGCGACCCGCAGGCTGGCGCGGAAGTGATCGCCCGACCAAAAGCCGGAGCTGGAGCGCGCGCGAATGGCGTCGGCCGACATGTCGGACACGTCTTGCCCCGTGGGGAGCGGGCTTTTTTCCAGCACCCGAACGCGCTCCTCCTCGCGCAGCCGTCGAGTTTCTTGCATGAAGAGTTCGGCGGTCAGAAGCGTGGGGTCCTCGCGCGCGATCCCCTGAAGCGCGGCGGCTGCGGCCAGGCCGGCGCTGGCGCCGTCGGGTAAGAATAGATGCGTTGCGGCGTCGAGGAAGCCCTCCTGGTCGGATGCTGAAATCAGCTTGCGGACCAGGTTGCGGTCCATCGTTCCGTCGGCGACCTGCTGGCGGAGCAGGCCCAGGTCGTCGCGCGAGAAGACCTCTCCAAGAACGGAGGGCGCGGGCTCGAGGCCCGACTTCTCCCGGACCACGCGTTCGAACTCGTCCTCGGGCGCGGCGAGCAGGCCGGCACGCGCCATGCGCCCGACGTCCTGCACCGCGTCTACTGCCTCCGTGACGCCCCCCATAATGGTGCTGAGGAGCTGCACCGCCGACGAATCCATGAAGGTGCGTTCGCCCACGTCGGTGCGCTGGTCGAGCTGGGAGACGCCGAGGTCCGCCTGGACGAGCTGCGGGTAGCGGTCCTCGAGCTTCTTGTCGGCCCAGCGGGTCAGGGAGAATCGAGTGTTGGGCGCACCCGCGCGCGCGAGGCGCTCCAGGTGCTGCTCGGTCAGGCGCGACACAAGCGCGGGGTGCGTGCTCTGAATCGAGGTGGCGTGGTTTTCGGCCTGCGGGGCCCCGAGCGCAGCGAACCGAGAGCGCTCTACCGCGGAAACCCACAAGCGGCGCAGGGCCCCGTCTGCGTCGTTCGCGGGGCTGTTGGCGTCCCCCGCATAGGCCTCGAACAGCCAGGCGTGTAGGTTGTGGCCCAGCTTGAAGCTGTCGGAGATGTTCCCCGCCTCCCGGTCGAACCGCTGCAACTTCTGTGCCGACAGGGCCTGGACGCGCTCCTCTGGTAGCTGTTCGGGGAACCACATCCAGTCGATCAGGCGTCGAGCGGAGCCGGCGCGGTCCGCCGAGATGTGCTTCTCGCTCTCGTCGGATCGGTCGAACGCCCACGCGGCGCGCAGCTGGAACGCCTCCTGCACGTCAAAGTCCCCGGCGCGGGCCCCTGTGACTTGCAGTCGGTTCGACAGCTCCGCCAGCCGAACGAGATCCCGGTCCTCGGGACCCTTGCCGGCGAGGCGCAGCCGGGTCATTTTCTCATTGATGACGCTGCGGGCGTCTTCGACGACACGAACCGCAAATTCCCGGGCGATCCGCGGGTGCTCGTCGGGCATCACCTCGCCCTCGGTGGAGTACAGGTTGTGGCGGTAAGCGGCCACAAGGTCCCCAAAATCTCGAGGCGTGAGCGTGTCCACGCCCCCCAAGGCGCCTGCGAACTGCGCCGCGAGTCCGCGGGCCCGACGCTCCACGGAGGCCTCCAGGCCCGGGAACGGTCGGATCAGGCGCCCCGCAGAGGCCAGCCCGCGAACCGCCTCGGCCCCGGTGCGGGGCAGCGGGCGGTCGTCGCCCCCCAAGGCCTGGTTTTGCAGCGCAAGCTGCGCCGTGTCTCCGGGCGCACGGCCGGCGGGGAGGGCTGCCTCCTCGTCGTGGCGCGCGGTCTCGAGCAGGGAGCCCAGCCGCCCCATCGGGACACGCGGAGCCCCGGCGCCGCGGAACCGGTCCAGGTCGCGCGAGACCGCGTCGTCTACGCTGGACGGGGCCGGCAGCGGGCCGGGCTGTGCGCCGCGGAACTTGCTGAGGTCTTGCTTGATGAGTTCTTCGGGGAGCGGCATGCTTTTGCTCTAAGTCTATTGGGTGCGGGACTTGCTTACTTGATGGTTATCGCTGCGAGCTGGTGGTCAGCCCGTCGATGAGCTCGCCCACGAAGGAGTCGGCGGCCTCGCGGTCCGGGATTGTTTTGCGAATCGCGCTCAGTAGGCGACCCAGGCGCTCCTCGTCCACCGTGCCGTCGGGGCCCCGCAGGCGAGCAGAGTACGACCGGAGCAGGGAGTTCGGGCGCCGGCGTGCGATGTCGGACGCGATGCGAAACACATCCATCGAGCCCTGCCCCTCGCCCAGCGTTCCGGGGTTGATCGCGAACGCGGACAGGATGTCGTCCTCGACCGTCGCGGTCTGCGCCCCCAACATGATTTCCTCGAACCCGGCGTCCGACCCGGTAAGCAGGTGGAACCCGTCGCGCTGGAATCGCTCCAGCGGGCGGGTGCCGGAGAGGTCGCGCACCGCGGTCTCAAACTCCTCGACGGTCTGCTTGAGCTGGTCGGCACTGGTCGCGTCGAACAGGTTCAGCGCCTTCGCGACCTGCTGCTGCAACATCGCATCCAGCGGGTTCTGCTCCGCCTGCAGGAGCTTCTGGCGGAGGTCCCGCACGTCCTTCAAAGATGCGTTCTGGAACGGCGTGAATCGCGCGTCGTTTCGCGCGATGGTGCGGGCGGCCTCCTGCTCTTGGAGGTCGAGCGCACGGGCGTTCGTCTGCGCGCGCAGCTGGGACTGGTCCCCCGTCCCAGAGCCGGCCAGGGCTGCCCGCACCCTCTCGTTGTCCAGCTGTTGGGCAAGCCGCGTTTGACGAACATCCTCGGCCTCCGCGGTTTCTCCTCCAGCCAGTTCGCGCACACGGGCCTGGCGCGCCGCCTCCTGCACCTGGGCGTTGAGCTGCGCCTCCTGGATTTTCGCGAAGCGGTCACGGGACGCGAGCTCTTTCTCGCGCATCGCCATGAGCTTTTCGGCTTCCTGGAGTTGCTGCTCGAACGAAATGCGCTGGATCTGGAATTCCTGTTGCCGCTGAAAATTTTGCACGAGTACCTGGGAGGCCTCGAGCAGGGTACGGCCGATGTCGTCTGCCATTTTGTGTCCTACGTGAAGAACGGTACGTCGGGTGAAAACAGGTCCGTGCGAAACCTACCGATGTCCGCGATGGACGACGACAGGCGCTGCCGCTGTGCGTCGAGCTCGGCCTGCGGGATGCCCGTGCGGTCTTGCACCGTTCGCCGATTCCCGGTGAGCGGGCTGCCCACCGTACGCGACGCCGTGCGCGTGGTCGGCAGTCCGGCCAGCTCGGACTGCTGCCGGCGAAGCAGGTCGATGTCCCGCGCGCTCCCGCCGATCTGCCCTTGAAACTGCTGTAGCTCTCGCAGGGTCTGAAGGTTTTCGCGCACTCCGGACTCGAAGACCTCGCGCCGCGCAAAGCCGCTGGACGATAGGCCGAGCACGAGCTCCGCCTGGCTCGCGAGGTCCGCGCCCTCAAACGCCAAGAAGGCGGTGCCTTCGGCGCGGCCCCTACCAATACTGCTCGTGCCGCTTACGATCTCGGCCGTTACATTCTCTGCGCCGCCAAAGCTGACACCCAGGCGCTCTTGTGCGAGCTGCGCAAGCTGGCGGGGGTCGATGCCCGCGAGAACGTTGTGGAACCCGCCCGCCTCCTGGAACGTCCGCAGCCCCAGGCGCCGGAGGAGCTGGTCGTTTATCTCCAGGTTCAGCCCCGTCGTTTGGCCTGCGCGAAGTCCGATGTCGAGCTGGGGGTGGGGGGAAAGCCGCCCGCCCTCGGGCGACAGGACTCCGATCTGCTCGCGAATGGACCGCTCGACCGCCCCGATTTGCCCTTGGATGGCCGACTGGGGGTCGAGAAACGGCTGTAGGGTTTCGAGCGAGGTCGTGCCGAAGAGCTGCGCGAACGCCGCCGCGCGATCCCCCCCAGCGCCGGCGAGGGCGCCCTGTACGCGTCGGTTGACCGCGGCGCCCCCCTGGCTCAAGCCCAGGGCCCGCAGGCCCGCAAGCTCGGTCGAGAACGCCCCGAAAGGCGCGGTGTCCTGGGCGCGCACGCCGCCGGCCAGGTCGATGAACGCGGCGGACGGACCTTCCCCGAACCGGGTCCCCTCGTCCTGCACCGACCCGGCCCCCAACTGGGGCAGGATATTCCGCCCCAGAGACTGGCCGAGGAATTCGGCTGCCGACACGCGGTTGGACGCCGAGAGCTGCTCGCGCAGCCGGGTCGCGGCGTCCTCGGCAGCAGCGCCGCGGAGCCCGCGAGCGAGCCGGTTTTTCACCAACGAGCCCGCGATGCCCTCCTGGCGCCCAGAAAGTTGACCGCTGAAAAGCTGCTCGAACGCCGCGCCGGTTGCCAGCGAGCGCTGCGCCGCGCCGCCGCCAAGCACCTCGTCGAGGCGGGACTGACTGCCGGCCTCGAGCCTGAGGCCTGGAGAGGCTACCGGGGGCATGAACTATCCTCCGAACAAGCTGCCGAAAAAGCCACCGCCGCCGGCGCTCTGGTTCTGGTTTTGTCCCCGGCGCGACCGCAGGGCGTCCAGCTCTTGCTGGTTTTGCTGCATCTGCTGAAAGCCGAACCCGATGTTCGCGCCACCGAGAAGGCCGGAAGCCGCGCCCGACAGGATCGCAGACGTGCTGCCCCCGGACGCAAAGCCTGCTTCGAGGCCCGGGGCAACGCCCAGGCCCGACACGTTGAGGCCCGTGGCCCGGCCGATGTGAATCGGGAGCTCGAAGCCCAGGATCGACTGGCGCAAGGTCTCGGGGAGCGTGCCAAACTGCTGCACCGCGGGCAGCAGGGACGACCGCAGGTTCTGCGTGAATGCGCCCAGCGCGCGCGCCTCCGAGACCGCCCCGATCGTGGAGCGCCGCAGCCCGCGCGACTCCTGTGCGACCCGGAGCCCCTTCGTCAGGCTTTCCGCGAGCGGAGAACTCTCGGGGTCCGAGAATGTACCGCGCAGGAACTCGGTGCCCAGGCCGAGCAGGGTGCCCGGCCCGGTGAGCGCGGCAATGCGCTCGTCCGTGAACTCACGCGCCTTCGTGATCGCCCCCGCTTGGCGTTTTCGAAAACGCCGGAAGGCCTTTTTGCTTTCTCGGGCCCCAAAGAAGGAGCCCAAGCCGCCCGTGATCCCCCCCAGAATAGAGGTGATCAGGGCCGCTTCATTTCCGCCAGATTCTGCCATTTCTCCTCCTACACAATAAATCGGGCGCCGCCGCCCCACTTCACCCTGGCATAGGTATAAGTCATGCCCGAGTAGTTAGACACGAAAAAACAGCTCTGCCCGATGTTGCTGTCGCACGTCAGGTTCCCGTTATTCGGCGCACCGATCAGGCCACCGAACCTCGGACCCCCAAGAACGCCCTGATGGTGCGTGCCGTTGAATCGCCCTGAGTTTCCAAAGTGCTGCGTACTGACCCCAGTGTCGGGGGCCGGGTAGCACACCCTGGGTAGCCCGTCGATTGCTACGCGAATCCATGCCCCGGACTGGGCCGTCTCGCCCTCCACGTAGAACGTGTTCACCGGGGGCAAGCCGGACTGGTTCACACCGATGTAGGTCGGGCGGTTTTGCCCCGCGATGAGCGACGCGTTGCTTGCGTTCCCCAGAAACACGCGACGGTCAAACCAGGGCGACACGACGGCCCCGGCCGGGATCGGCTCCCCCGCCAGGCACGCGCACTCGAACACGTCCGGTCCGATCGCGAGCCACAGCGAAACTCCCGTCCCGTCGATCTCGTCGTGGTAGCAGTACATCAACTGCTCGCCCTTAGAGAAGAACAAGGTGCCGGGCGTCGGGGACCCGCTGGCTTCGGACAGCGACGAGCCGACTTGCACGGACAGCGTGTCCGCCGAGAAGTCACTCGCCTGGACGTCCGCGATGGCCGCGTCAGTCCAAATGTCTTGCAGCGTCTGGCGCGTAATCGCGCCGGTGAGGTCTGTGAGGACGGAAAGTCTCATGGGCCGTAAACTACTCCTGCGTGCAACCACCACCCGCCCATCGCCGTCACCGCCGTGGTGCCGCGCTGGTACGAGCGCCCGATGGCGGTGGCGAGCCCGTACCGCCCGCCGGCCCCGGCGTTCGATTGCTGGAACGAGAGCTGCTGCCAGGCGCCCGAGCTGTTCCTAATTGCTCGCGCGTCGTCCTGCTGCCCCTCGGTGGCGAACCCGAGGTCGCGAATCGTAGCGGGGCCGCGCAGAATCACCACCGCGCGGGAGCCAGACGTGCCGGTCTCCCAGTTCAAGCCGAGGCAGCGGCCCCCGTCGCTTGCGCCGTTCGTGTTCGTTTCCCCCCAGACATGGAACCGCTCGTCATTATCATGTCTGGTCGTCGTCGTTATGTTAGTACCAATCTCGGTAGTTATAGCTGCCAGGCGCCACCGTACCGAGCCGTACCCACCCTGAGGGCGGAACAACGGACACGCGATCCGCTGCTCAGAGGTCCCGCTTGCGGCCCCTATGCCCGGCAAGAGCCAACGCGTCTCGACCCAGAGCTCGCCCGCCGGCGTGTACCACATCCAGCCCTCTGCGGGCAGCGAGGAGCCGGTCGAGCCGGAGACCGTGCCCGTGACCATCGCGATGAGGTCCGCGGGCAGGTCGGCCAGCCCCAGGTCGGCAATTTGTAGCCCGAGGGCGGCCTGGAGCATCTTGTTGAACGTGGGCACCTCGGCGGCCGTGAAGTCATAGCCCGGCGTAATCGTTGCCATCAGGAGACGTCGAACCTCCGCGCCTCGGTGAAAATGAAGGCCCGGTAGCGCGTCCCGATCGCGGTGCTCGCGACGGACTCGGTAACGTGCGCGAAATATTGTCGCGTTGAGGCGTAGGGCGCGCTGGAGAAAACAACCCCAGTCCAGGCCGTGGAGTCGAAGCACCCGGCGCCCGGAGCCTGCTGCCCGGGCAGCGCAAAGATCTGACCATACCCCACGTCCACGAGGCGCTCGTACTTGTACGCGGTCGCGCCGGCAGAAATCGTCACATAGCTCGCGTCGAAGCCGTCAGAGAGGCCGCCGAAGAGCGCGCTGCGGATGTCACCGGAGCGGCCCGTGTGCGACACGTCCTGCCTCGGGTGGCCGCGCGAGCCCGTGTCCCCAGAGGCCAGCATCGCCCCGTTGCGAATATCTCGTTCCGTGGTGAATGCCGCAAACGAGCGGTTGCGGTTGATGAATTCCTTTCGGTCGGAAACAGAAACCCACATGCCCTGTCCGGAATACTGCGTGTCGATGGACAGCTCGGCGACGCCGTGCCATGCGGTGTCCCACATGTACAGATGCCCCTCGCCGCGACGAAACCAGAGCGTGCCAGGGTCGCGAAGAAGCGTCGCCGGGGCGTCGGTCTGCGAGTACGTGAAGTTCAGCTCGGTTCCGAACTCCTCCGCGCTGAGCCCGGCAATGTGCGTGGTCTGCACGAACTTTTTGAGGTCCCGGTCGGGCTTGAAGCCGGGTCCCTCGGCGCGCAGGAAACCCGGGGTTACTACGAGCGCCATATCACACCTCGTTGTCGTATTCGAACTGCCCGAGCTCGGCCCGGAGCCGGAGGTTGTAAAACACGGGGCGCGCGAAGTCCGTTGAATTGATCAGGCGGAACTGGACGAAGAACCCAGGCGCGACATCCTCCAGGCTGACGTGCCTCGTGACAAATTGCTTCTCGGGCAGCGCCCAGGGCAGCGGCGTAGTGCCGAACACGATGCCGGGGTCGGGCACGGACACGGCAACCGAGGCAATTGTGCTCCAGTCCTTCAGGTCCACGGCCGCCAGCAGCGTCACGTAGTGCGTCTCCCCGGCGTCGAGCGAGGCGGAAAAGCTCAGCTCGTGCCAGTGCTTTTTGGTGAGCGGGTCCCCGAACGAAAACGCGCGGGTTCGGAAGTCGTACGAAGGCAACGAGCCGCCCGGCCGCGCGTCGCCCGCGAAGGCCCGGTAAACTTGGAAGGTCCCGGAGTCCGCGACGCCGGTGGTCGAGCAGTCGCCGGCCGCATCGATCGCCTGATAGAACAGGCGGTCCTCATTCGAGAACGGCACGATGCGCATGTCGCGCGCCGAAATGTCGAAGAGGGACCACGAATTCTGGAACAGGTCGAACCGCAGCACATGGGTGTTTTCGACCGCCCCGTCAAGGGGCACAGCCAAATGGTAGGCGTTCTCGAAGATCGCGCCGACTGCCTTGTGGGCCGCATCGAAGTTGATGCGCTCAATGAAGTCCGGGATGTTATAGGTCAACGGCAACCCCGCGCCGAGCTGCTCGTCCCCGTCCGCGCGCTGGAGGCCGCGCACACCGTCGCGCGCCAGGAACAGAACGTCGATGCCGGGCAGCCCCGGAACGGTAGCCACACTGCGCGTCGCGACGCACCCCACGCCCGACGTGAGGACGCGCACGCTCGAGTTCACCGTGTCCAGCTCGTCGCCGAGTCCAGGAATCAGGCTGCCCGCCGTGCCCCACTGGGGGCGAAGCAGAACGATCGCCGACTCCTTCAGAATCCACAGGTTCGGTGAGTTGTCGCGCGAGGGCAGCAGGGCCGTAATGCGCCCCCCGAGGCCCGCCTCGATCGTCAACTCGTTCGCGGGAGAGAACGTCAGGCCGTCGTCGAGCTCCGACCAGGCCAGGTCGTTCCCGTCTCCGCGAGTAGTGTCGTTCGCCTTCCACAGGCGGTTCTGAAAATAGGTGATGCACACGGGCGTGTAGCTGGCCTGCTGCGAAAAGTCCGCAGCGTTCACGCCCTTGAACGCGACGATCCCGCTGGCGAGCGTCTGCCCCGAAGAAGGCTCGGCCTGCGCCGCGTACAGTGCGCGCTGGTCCCCGGACGCCCCGAACCAGTTGCCCTCCACGAACATGTGGAGGCGGTCCGAGACGAACGAGACGCCGCACGCCGACCGCAGCCAGAGCGAGTCGCCGTCGGACCGGTAGAGCTCGGAGCCGAACACGGCCCAAGCGACCTGCTCGCTGGTAGAGTGATCGCGAAACTGCCCCAGGCCTCCGGGGGCGCCCACGATTCCGCCGAACGGGGTGTCGCCGCGCGTGCGCGACCACTGCCCAAGGCGGTCGATCTCAATGTTCGTGCCGTCCGAGAACTCCTCGGCCCCGAGCTTCCACGCCCGATTCCGAGTATTCACCCCCTTGTGGACCGTGTCCATCGCCTCGGGGGCTACGGGCGGGGTTTTCTGTGCCTCAGCCATTCTTGCAAACCTTGGGAGGGGGCGGGGGCGCGAAGCCGAAGTGTTTGATCACGTCGCACGGCGCCAGGTCCGTCAGACAGGCGAACTCGAGGCTCACACCGAACCTGCCGAGCCGGTCCGCCGCGCGCTTCGACACCAGGCGACTCAGCTCCCCGCTCGCGTTCGTGTCCAGTACGTGCTCGAGCGTCATGTTCGCCAGGCACTCGGCCACGGACACGCACGCGATGTCCCCGATCGTGTCGTCGATGTCCACAGTTTTTCCAACAGCAAGCGCCGGCTGCGGGATCGTGTACACCAGAACGGCCGACACCGCAATCGTGCGGCCCTCTCGCGTCGTCAGGACCTGGGTCTCCACGTTGTAGGTTGTTCGCGCCGTTGGGATCAGGGTGACGGACGTCACGAGCGGCCAGTACACGTGCAGCCCGGGCGGGTGGACGCGCATGTGCCGGCCCATCCGGAAGGACACGAGCGCGTGGGTGCTGCGAATGATCACGAGGCGCGGAAAAATCAGCAGGAGCGTGTCGAGCGCTTTGGACAGCCAGTCTAACATTCGTACAAGTCCTCACCCTCGAGCCGGAAATAGATCTGCCGCGGGGAGACGAGCTTCAGCCGGTCCCCGCGCCCCTCCTGCGCAAGCGCCTCTTCCTGCATGAGTCCGTCGGCCTTCTGCCAGGCGAGTTGCGCCTGCTGCGGCTCGTTGTCGATCCAATGGACGTCCCCCACGACGCGCCAGATGAGGTAATCGCGCTGGACGGCCGAGGGCAAGGCGGACTGCTCGTTGACGACCCGGTCTGGGTGCGTGTAGTATTCGACGCGCAGGCGCCGTCCAGCCGGTGGGATGTACAGGAACTCGATGCGCGCATAGGCCGCGGATCGCGCGTCTGCGGGAATGCGCGACAGCGGGGCAGAGCTTTCCGAGTCGCGCACGATCACGTCAGCGTCGCCGTCGAGGGAAGACTTCTCGATCGACTCGACCCGGGTGTAAGACTGCGCGGTAGTCGTGGCGCCGGTCCCCGTGATCAGGAACGATTCCGTGACCAACGGGAACTCGAGCGCGGTGCCGGATGCGAGGGTGTCAAGCCCATACCCCGTGATGAAAATCGTGAGGGCCTCGCTTACGGAGGCCTCGATTTCGAGCGGGGCGTAGGTGGACGGCTCGGAAATTACCGGCACCACGCCGAGCTCGCGAAACTCCCACGGCGTATCGTTGGTGACCGAGCGCGACCACGTGTTCGTCGCGCTGAGATTCCAGTCCGTGCCGCCGCGAACCGCCTGCTTGTTGTCCAGGTCGGTCACCGACAGGGGCTTCTGGACGCGCCGCGGGAACACCATGAACCGCGTGCCGTTCGCGGTGAAGTCCTCGTATCGCTTCAGGCCGTTCCAGGGCCGACGGCTTGCCCAGTGGTCCACGGCGCGGTCCACGGCCGGCACAAGGCGCGTCCGCATCGCCGTGTCGCTCTTGCGACCCGTGATGCCGAGCACCTCGTCAATGATCTGTGAAACCAGGGTGCTCATTTCTTCTCCTCAAAAAGAGCCCAGGGCGCCGGCCCGCCATTCCGGCTTACCCCGGGCCCAGAATTCTCTCCAGCCACTCGTTGGCGAGCGGCTCAATGTCGAACTCCGATTTCGCGCGCTCGGACAAGCCGCGTCGAATCGGGTCGTCGGCGGGGATTTTCGATGCGCGCAACACGGTCTCGGCAGCCTGATGGACCCACTCGTCTGGGGTCGGCGTCGGCAGGGGCGGCAGGGCGAAGGTTTTGTCCTTGACGGTTTCGCGCAGTGCTCCGAAGAGCGTGCAAATCGGCACGCACCCGGCCGCCTGGGTTTCCATCGCAGCCATGCACGAAATTTCCGGGAAGCGCGTCGGGTAGAGCCAAATGCCGGCCTGGTTTTGCAACTCGGCGCAGCGCTCGAAACTGACGCGGTGGTGCATGCGGGCGCCGGTACGATCGATCAGGGCGTTCACGTGTCGCTCGTAGTCGTCGCGGCTGGCGTCGCGCCCAAGGTCCGGGATGGTGCAGTGAGTGCGCTGCGCCGTGATGCGGCGGTAAAAGGGCGTGAACCCATAGCAGATGTCGAACTCGAGCTCGGGGTCAAGGGTTTTCGCCACGTAGAACACCGACAGCGCGGTGAATAGGCCGCGGTCCGGGCTGCTACAGTAGACGATTTTCTTCGGGTTGGACAGCTCGGGCCGATAGAGTTCGGACCGAATCGCGTTGCGTCCCTGCCATAATGGCAGGTCAAGCCCGGCCAGCGGACGCTCGTGGAATTCTGACTGCACCTGGATCGCGTCCAGGGCGCGCAGGGGCGCGGGATCGGTGTTCGGAGACTGTACGTCATGCAGCCACAGAAAGCGCCGCTCGGCCGGGATGCGGGTGCTGGCGATCAGGTTGTGGTTGCGCCAGTAGATCACGGCCCGGCGCGGCCTGCGGTCGTCGACCTCGGACCAGTGCCGCCACGCCACACCGTCGGCCGCTACGCCGCGGTGCGCGAACGGAACGTTGGCGTACACCGTGACGTTCAGGCCCCGCGCTTGCAGGGCGCGCGATAGAAGCAACACCATCTTCTCGCTGCCGCCGATGCCGGTCTGCTCGCTGTACGGCCCCCAGGGCTCGAAGGTGTGCCCGCACAAAATGGCGAGCTCGGGCCGGCGCGGCCGGGAGTCAGGCGGCTCGGGGCGGCCCACCCCGATGGTCTCAAGGCCCTCGGGGATCGCAGACAGCCGCTGCGCGAGTTCCCGGGCCAGGAGGCGTGAATTCGGCACGTCGCGCGCGTTGCGCAACACGGTGGTAGCAGCGGAGGCCAGCTCCTGGCCGGCCGCCCAGTTCAGCAGGGCGTCGAAGCGCGGCCTGTCCTCTTCGTAGTTCGGGCGCGCGGCCCGGGCGCGCTCAACCGCGGCGCGCACCTCTGCCACGCGGCCGAGTTCTTTTGCGCACACCGCGGCGAGCAGGTGCGGGTGGTATCGGACCTGCTGCGGGTCCACACTGCCCGCGGACTCCTCAGGGAAGGGCAGGGTCAGCCCGACGCGGTACCAGTGCAGCGCCTCCTCCCAGCGGCACAGCGCGGTGTAGCAGCGGAGCAGGCCAAAGTAGCCGCGCGGGTCGTGCCCGCGAATCTCGATGCACTTGCTGTACCAGTCGGCGGCCTCGAGCGGGCGCTGGAACGCCGGGGTCATGTAGATCCCTGCGATGAAGTAGGCCGCGCCGAAGCGGTCGTCGGGCGAGCCGGACAGGGCCTCGAACCGGCGGTACAGGTCGATGGCCTCTTGAAGACGCAGCAGTCCGCGACACGCGTTTCCCAGGTAGAACAGCGTCCGCGGGTCGGGCTGCTCTTCGTCGGACATCTCCTCGATCTCGCGCCGCAAAATCACGTAGTTGCGGATGTCGGAGGTCCCGCCCTTGCCGCGGTCCTTCGTGTGCCGAATGCACGCGGGGAGGTCCGACCAGTAGCCCGTCCCCCGTACCTCGATCCCGGGACGCGGGATCAGCGTCTCGTGGCAGCGGCCCACCCAGTAGAACTTGCTGCGACGCACGAAACGCTCGCGCTTGAGAACGGTGGTGCAGGAGCCGTCGGTGTCGAAAGCATACTCGTAGTTCAGGAAAATGCCGTCCCCACTGCCCCCGCCGATGTAGTCGTCAACCAGCTTTCGCAGGCCGCCGCGCGTGCTGTCCACAATGACGTCGTCGCTGTCAATCCAGCAGATGACATCGTGGGCGGATTGATCGGCAACATATTGACGGATCTCCGCGAAGTCCAGGGTGCCGCGCAGGGTGGCATACTGCGGGTCGGCCCGGAAGCGCGCAAGCTCGTCCTCTCCCAACCAGCGACGCACGTAGGGCTCGAGGTCCTGGCTGAAATCCTTCTGAAGCAGCCGCACGCCCGGCACTTCGCCGAGCAGCTCGCGCAGCCGCGAAAGGTTTTCGGGCGAGGACCCGGTGTCGAGGACGAGCACCTCGTCGCCGTCGCGGTACACCTGGTCGAAAATGGACCGCACCGCAGTGACGGTGTTTTCGGGGGTGTCCTTGGTGACGATGTTGAACGAGACGGGGACGGGGACGGGGATCTTCATGGCGGGAAGCTCCTGTTATTCTGCGCCGATGCGCTTTCTCATGGCGCGCGGCATCAAGTCCGGGAAGTCGGTGACCAGGGTGCGAATGTCCGCGTCGTCGTCTCCCCACTTAGGGAAAATACGCCGGATCGCCCAGAACAGCGTAGCGGGGAAGCGGAGTTTCACGTGCCCGTCGGCGCTGTCCTCCGATCCCATGTCTTTGTATTTTCCGCTGGAGTGGATGTCCTGTGCGGTGACCTCGCGAATGAACCGAATGGCCTCCTTGGCGGCCCTGGGGTCTCGGCGATGCCACTCTTCCAGGATGTCAGAGATGATCGTTCGCTCGGCAGCGCGCTTTACAAGCACGACAATGTCGTTAGACATAGGACACGAACCCTGAAATCCAAATGCGGGAATGGCCGCCGCCACCAAGGGAACCGTCTTCGGGATAAGGCCGAGGGGGGGCGGCCGGAACAAGCGGAACCGGAACGACTCGGGTCCTAAGACGCGGGGCGTAAATGCGAACCACGGACGGGTTATCGCCCGCACCACCGTCACCGCTGACTGTCAAGTCGGGCGTCCCCACAATCGCGGGCTCGTCCGCGGTGCCGGTACGGCCGAACAGGGGCCAGAAAGCGACAAGGTTTGCGCGGCGGATCAGCAACGGGGACACCCCCTTCGCCAACGCCGCATGCTCTGCGGCGCTGAGACCGACATTCCAAACGGCCACACACGCGATTCGGCCGTCGTTGAACGAGCCCATTGCCGCGAACGTGTCGGTTGCAGCGATTCGCGTACGCGACAGGGACTCGTTTGCGGATGTTGCGCTCGTGCCGACAGAAACCCCATTCACAAAGGCCTCCGTACTGTCTGCTGCGTAGGCGCTCATCCCCACTGCTACCCAGGTGCCGGTTACGAGAAATGCGTCGGCAGAGACGATGTTCACGAACCCGGTGCCGTCGTAGCGAATAAATTGCGCATCGCCAAACGCGCGGTGGAGCGTCGCCTGTTGCCCAGCGCTGTTGAGAACGACTATCGCTCCCTGCGTAAGGTTGGTATCGTTTTGGTGCCAGGCGAACAGGGTGAACGGCGGCCCCGAGACAGGCGCGCTCGCAGCGAGCAGGTGTTGTGAACTGGCAGCGACAAAGTTTCGAGCCACGTTACGTTTCTCGAACCTCCACCTTGAAAAGTTCGGCATCTCCTACCATGTCGTCTCCGACATCAGCAACAGCGCGAGCCACCGAAAGCCGAAACGACTCGCCGGCCAGAAGGCCGTCTATCTCCGCGCCGTCCGTGAAGGCCACAGAATCAACCCCCACCTCGCCAGAGGCGGAGGGGGCGGTAGACGTAACCGTCTTGGCTGACGCGAAACCGTTGGCGTCCAGGTCAAACGCGTCGTCTTCGTGCCGCTCGAGGGCTACGGACCAAACAACCGCCCCGGAGGTGGCGGAGGTCGCCATCCAATAAAGCGTAACCGTCAGGCCCCCGCCAGCGTATCCGCGAGGAAGAACCGCCTCCAAATAGGTGGTCTCTTGGGTAGCCGCGTCGAAGTCGATGACCGGGTGATCGTTGCGAACATCGTGCGTCGCTCCGTTGCTTGCGGGCGAACGACAATCGTCGGAAGTGAAAACCAGTAACGTGTCGCCGGACGCCATACCTATGCTCCTACCGCAACTCGGCGCGCCACAACGGCCTTTAGCAGGGCCGCCTTTTGTGCCGCAGACAAACCGTTGCGGGCACGAAGGGGGATTGCGGCGTTGAGGCCTGCGGCGTTGGCGTCTACCCATGTATCAATAGCATCAATCGCCTCGCGAAGCTCAGCCTTGTTGATGCCAACACTTCCGACCAGGGTCTGCATAGCCTGCGACCAGGTAGCAACTCGATCGGCGGCGGACAGTTCGGCCACGGGCTCTACTCCGTTCTGTAAACAACTGTGAGGTCGATGAGGTGCGTGTCGCCGAGGTGGCGTTCCACGTAGACCCCAGAGGTGAAAAACTTGGGCCGGCCCATCCAAGAAATCTCGCGCGTGCCCTCACCGAGCAGGTACGCGCCCTTGTAGGCACTGTCCGTTGTGCCGTCGCACAATAGCAGTGACGTCAGGGACCCGGACGGGCTGTCGATTTCGACTCTGTAAACGTTCACCGGCGTTGCAAACAGCGTCGCGGACGTGTTGTTCGTCACGTGCAAGACGGCAAGCTGCTCTGCGAACGCCTCGAGGCGATCGGTGATGTCCTTGAGGTTCGACGACATGCTACTTCACCTTGGCCGTCCGCTGCTTGTGCGTGTCGATGCGCTTGCGCGCCTGGCTCTCGGTGTTGAACCCACCGGTGTCGATGAGGCCTCCGGCCTTATCGCGAGCGGGCGAGCCGGACTTGTCGACGACGCGCCACTTCGAACCCAGCTGCTTGACGTTCAAACCATTCGGCATGAGAATTCCTTTGGTAAATCGCAGCGGAGGCGCTACGGATTTTTGAATATTCCATAGCGCCCCCGACTGCCGCTGAACTACTGCGTGATGTTCGCGACGTACGAGGTCGCGGACCCGCCGGCCTTCGCGGTCCGGTAGGTCAGGGTGCACTGTCCGGTCTCCTGGAACCGGTTCGAGAAGCCCGCGCGCGACAGCTGCTCGAAAGTCGGCAGCTTGAACCACGAGACCTTGAACATCTCCCGATCCAAGTAGATCACCGAGTTGCCCTGCGCGGTGACCGTCGCCGACTGCGGAACGTCCTCGCTGTACACGACGTCGACATCCCCGAAGTCACTCGAGTGCCGCTCGACCACGAGGAGCTGCATGCGAGCAGAAGCCTCGATGTTGCGCGTGACCTTCGTCGAAAACTCCGAGATCGTGCGCTTCAGGCGCGCGCCGACGATCGCGGTGTTGATGTGCACGTCGTACTTGTTGTCCGGGAACACCTGGAGGTGGTCCACGAGAACGCGCTCGGTGTAGGTCGTGCCCGAGCTATCGGTCGTGGTGACCGTGCCCGTGAAGATGTTCAGCAGGCCCTGAAGCTGCCGCGCCGTGCCGGACGTGCCCGTGACCGCCGAGCCGCGGATGACCGCGAGCTCGATGTCGTTGAGCAGGTGCTGCATCTGCTTCGCCGCCTGGTACGAGAACGGGTCGCGCGTGTAGTGCGCCGTATCCCGCTGCTCGTCGGACACCTGCCCCCAGCGCGCGAACCGCTGGACGATGAACTGCAAGCGAACCGGCTGGGTCAGGTCCGGAGCGGTGAAGTCCGCCCCCTCCTGGACCGCATTGTGCGCGCGCGCCTCAAGCGTGTCCTCGAGCCGCTCGAAAAACAGGGCCTCGGCGGCCTCCGTCCCGAGCAGCGCCTGGACCGGGCGCCGCGCGCTGACGACGTTCACAACGTCGCCCATAACGATCTCGCGGAGCGTCTGCGCGCCCTGTCCGGGCCCGCCCGCTGCGATCTCGTCGTAAGTTACCAGAGTAGCCATTTTCTCTCCTTGGTGGGCTTAGGACCAGTCAGTGTCGTCCTTCTGTTCCCCACCCAATTGTCGAGTGATGTCGGTGGCGAGGCTGAGCTTGATCAGCTCCGCGAACCCCGATTCGTCGAGGCCGCGCTCGGCACCCGCAGCCGCGAGAGACTTCTGCTTCTCTACGGCCGTTTCGAACGAGCCCTCCGTCGGTGCGCTTGCGAACTGCCGCGGTGCGCGGCTCGGCGTGACGGAGGCCTGCACCTTGCGAGCGGAAACGTCCGCGCGTTCGGTGCGGTGGCCAGCCAGGACCCCGCGCGCCACGAGCGCGGCCACATACGGGCCGTCCTCGAGCTCTTGTAGGTCGGGCCGACCGTCCCAAATACGCTCGAACACCTGAAACTCGGTGCTCGAGTGGTCGCGCAGCGCGGCCAGCTCCTTGGTCGCCTTCGCCATCGACGCCGCGTGAGCGCGCTGAAGCGCAGTTCGGGCATCGTGGTTCTCGAGGCGGTCGACTACAGGCTTCAGGGCCTGGCCGACGATGCCCGCAATCAGTCCCGAAAGGGACGCGGCATCCAGTGGGGCAGCGGTTGCGGTCGTCACACCGGCCTGTCCAACGAACGGGTTTCCCGGGGACACCGTGGGCGTCGCTGCGGGCGGTCGGGACACAAACTGGTTCAACGTCGCAGCGATCTGCGAGACCTGGGTAGTCAGTGCTTGGTTGTCCGCCAGCAGGCGCTGGACGGAATCGTCGCGAGAGGTGTTCGACTGAACGAGCGCAGCGATGCGCTGCTCCAAAGTCGGACTCTCGGCGGGCTTCTTCGGGGCGACGGGATCAGGGGGCATTTTTACTCTTTCTGTGAGCGAGCGAGACTGAGTTCGTAATCACACGGCGCAGTCTGCGCAGTTCCTTGAAGCGGTCCACCAGCAGTGCGGCCTCTTGTACCGCATCCGTGGGGAGGTTTTCCATCTGTCCGAGGAGGGCGCGCTCCTCTTCATCAAGCAGGCCGGTGAGGCCGGAAAAGTCCGGGAATGTGCTAAGGCGGGCGAGGGACTCGAGGTGCCCGTTGTTCAAAATTGCGGAAGCTCTGCGGAAGCCCCTCCTTGCGCCGACGCGATCTGCGCCGCCTGCATGACGAGCTGCGCCTGCGCGGTCTGCTCCGGGGAGCGGACCACCGACTCGGCGAGCTTCGGGTCGATGAGCTGTACCCACTTCCGCAACAGCGCGGAGCGGTCGAAAATCCCACTTTGGTCTTGCAGGATCAGCGGCAAAATGCGCTCGATGTTGCCGAGGATGAACGCCCTGTTCGTGGACGAGGGCGTACCTGCCGGCTTCAAGTCGAAGTGTTTGCCGATCTCTGCCTTTCTCGCAAGGCGTGGCTTTTCGTCCCCAGTCACCCGGAAGTATTCCTCCTCGGGGCCGAGATCGAGCCAAATAGACCAGAGGTTTGACAGCGTGCGGCCGAACGCAACCTGGAACATGCGGGCATCCAGTCCGAACACGTTCGCGGCGAGCTGCGTGATCGCGTTCACCTCGGACGCGGTGCGGCGCTCTCGGCCAGCTGAAAGGTTGGTGATCGTCGCGTCGAAAGTTCCAATGTAACTTTCGGCAATTCGTTGGGTCTGGTTCTCCTCAATCAGAAGCTGGCTGAGCGGCCGCAGGTCCACCTGAACCTGCCCGAACGCGCCGCGACGGTGAACCGGGAACACGGCTCCCGGCCGCCACTGCGGCATGGTGTCGAAGTCCAACCCCGCGAGCTCGTACTCCAGCGGAGGGTTGAGGAGGAGCTGCCCCAAGTCGACGCGCATGTTGTGGTGCGAATTCATGAGGCGCTGTAGGTCGTACAGCAGCTCCGGGATTCCGCGCGACTCGATCGGGCGCTCAGCGTGGGCCTCGAACTGGTACAGCGTCACGGGCCAGCTCGTGATGCTCAAGGAAAAAGGCTGCAAGGACAGGACGGTCTTGGTGGCGGGCGCGTACCAAAGGACCACGCGGTCCTTGACGCCGTCGCCGTCCACGTCGACTCGCGCGAATATTTCCCAAATAGAGGCGGTGGGGACGCCGGCGTCCTTGCGCGAGAGCTTGTCCAAGCCTGCGCGCTGGTTGCGCATTAGGCGGATCTGCTCCCGCAGGCCGTCGGACGTGTCGCCCGCGAGCTCGTTGCCCGCCTGCTTCTGAATGTTCTCTTGTACGGCGCGCGCCTGCTGGGGCACAAACTTGCCGTCGCGCACCATGCGCGCAATGGCGTCGGAGGACAGGTGGTGGACGATCACGAAGAACTCGCCGTCTTGCACGTCCTGGTCCTGGTCCGCGATGACGTTGATCGGGTCAAGCGCGATCATCTCGGGGCGGTCTTCGATCACCTCGCGGTACCGAATGCGAACGTACTCGCGCCCCTCCAGAATACCGCGGGCCGCAGCCAGCAGCTCGGGGCCCTCCGCGTCAGAGGCTACCTCGAGGGGGTACTCGGACTCCAGAACGCGCACGATTTCGTCCACCGGGTCAAACGAGCGCTGCTCCTGCTCGGCCGCCTGGCGCCGACTCTCGAGCCACTGCTGGACCGTCGGGGGGAAAAGCTCTTGCACCCGGACGGTACGGACGGTAAAGTCCGTCTCGTAACGCCAGCCCTCCCGCGTGTAGGCGTGGCCGCGACGGGCGTACAGGTCCACCAGCCTCAGGATTTCCTTGGCGGAGTTCATCTTCTCGGTGAACTTCCAGTGCCAGTACGGCTCGGCCTTTCGCGCAGCGTCATCGTCGCGCTCATCGGCGCTGGTGAACGTCGCGACCGGGGAAGCGTCAAGGACGAGCGAACTGATGCCGGGCCGGAAACGGCGCACGATGCCGTCAATCAGCGGAATGCTGATGTTGCTGGCGTCGGGCCAAGGGAACTCGCGCTTGCGGCGCGGGCCGTACTGGAGCTTGATGAGCTTCTGCTGCTTGCGCAACCAGGGCGCGTTCGCCTTGTCGGTCTGCTCGATCTGCCGCACGAGCGCCGCGACCTGCTCGAGGACGGGCGGGGTGCGCAGCTCTCCGATGGCCTGCAATCCGATCGGGTTACCCCGGGACAGTGGCATTCACAGGCTCCTTCAGCAGGGCGAGGGTGTGGGCGTCTACCTTCCCGGAGCGAAACGCTCGACGGGCGGAGCAGAGGCGCTCTTCCCTGGTTCGGTATCCGACGTTGGTCGCAGGGGCGGACAGTCGCGCCCATTTTCCATTCAGCACAATGTGCTCGGGGGCGTGGACCATCAGGCCGCTGGCGTTGAAGCCGGCCCCGAGGCCGGGCTGGCAGCGCCAGACGAAGTGTCGGACGTGTTCCGGAATACTGGGGTTGGTTTCCTGGTCTTCTGTGGGGAAAGCCGAAGCAAGAAGCGTGCCATCGAGGTCGTCGGGCCAGTCTCGCAACAGGGCCGCGACCTCCGAAACCAGAGCGGGCGACAGGATCTCGTCATCCTCCAACAGTACCCCGAAGTCGGGCTCGGTCGGGAAGCGGGCGCGGGACCAGTGTGCCGCGAGGTCCTCCATGAAGTGCTCTCCGGTCTCGTCGACCAGCGGGCGCAAGGCGGACAGGGCGCACCATTCTCCGAGCCGCGAAAGGGCTGCGCCGGCGCGATGACGAAGCGCTTTCGCCGAGCGGTCGAACTGCACGACCACTCGTAGGCGAACTGCCTCGCGCAGCGCCGATAGGGCTTGCTCAATGTATTGCAGGCAGTCGTCGCGCGCGTGCAAGCGCAGCAGAACGGCGAGCAGTGGGCGGGCTTTGCTCATGCGGGTTCCTTGTAAACCTCTCGAAAGCGCTGTGGGGCCCGGGCAATCCAGCGGTCAACGCGGGCATCGTGCTTCGCTTGGACGTCCCCAAGCGAAATGCCCGAAACACGCCGCTCGGGCGGGTCGTGAAGGTGACGAGACCAGAACAAATGGACGCCGACGGGGTACTCGATGCCATAGTGCGCAGGATATCCGTCCTCGCCGGGCATCAGGATCAGGCGTTGTGGCGCGATTTGGTTCTGTAGTCTGTTTCCGGGGTCGGGTCCGCTGAAGTCCAGGCTGGATAGGTCGTCGAGGTGTGTGTTGAAAGCCAGGTACCAACCACCGACGATACCGCGATCGTTGTCGAGCATTCGAAACGCACCGCGCATGCGGTACGAGCAGGCTACCAGGTGCGCCCCGGACAGAGTGTGCTCTGCGCTGCACCAGTCCGAGTCGAGGTTCGGTAGGAAATCCTCTTCGGTAAGGAGCAGTATGGGCGCGGTCGCGGGAATCAGGGTCGCGGCTTCCAGGAACTGCCGGTGTCCGCCCCGGTCGGCCTGCGGCTCAATGCGGACCTGGGGCTCGCAGGCCGCGATGGCGCGCCAAATTGCGCGGAGGCGCAGGTGGCGAGGGCCGTTGCCGTGCTCGGCGAACCGAACTACCGCAGTGGGGGCCGGGCTCACAGCGGCCACAAGTCGTCGGTGTCGCGATCGGGAAACGGACCCACGATGGGGATGTCGGCAACGTTCTCGATCGTAATCTCAGGCGTAGTCTCTGAGACAAGCCGTTCGGGGGGGCCGTCCGGGTTCCGGAAGTCGAGATACCTCACGATGAAGTTCTCCCAAACTTCCAGGATTTCGTGCGCGTACTTACTCATGGCCGCACCGCAGACTTGCGAACAGCCGCCGCCGCGCGCCGGCGGTTCCACTCCGCGAACCCCGCAGCCAGCAGGCCCGCGATGCCGATGACGGCTCCGGGAACGCTCGTCGGGGGGTTCTCCACCAACTTGGCGCCCTGCTCCGCGGCCACATCGAGGGCGTCGCCGAGGGGGCTGCCGACTACGACAGGCGCAGTCTCGCCAGGGCCAGGTGGAAGGATGTCGGGCTCCAGCGCCGCGCACCCGGAAACGAGTGCGAGGGCCAGCGCAACGAAAACGACGCGGGGTACAGCGCTCATAGGTCCGCCAAATCGTAGTTGTTCTCAACACGGAGGGAGTCAGAACGGGCAGCCCCCCACACATTACCGTTCGCAAACCCCGTCGGCTCGGCCGGCAAAACGAGGTAACGGAGGGTGTCGATGGGGTCCTTGAAGGCTTCGAGGGTCTTTTCGTCCAGGACGGCATCGTCGCGCGCCTGCGGGGGCACGAAGGAGTAGTTCTGCATGGCCTCAATCAGGTTGCGGCAGTTGCGGCAGATCAGCAGACGGGGCGGGACCAGAACCTCGCCGGTGTGCGGGTCCCGTTCGGTGCGCAGCAGGTCGCGCACCCGCACAATTCCCGTCTCGATGCGCCCGGACCCGTCAATATCGGGCGAGAAGTACATGCGGTAGCGCGCGAAATTTTCGATCACAGACGTGAGGCGGCGCCCTTGAACGCTGTACTCGGCCGGCCCGAATTTCGGGTCGATGAACCGCTGCCGGACGCGCCGATCGCCCTCGGACGCCACGATCATCGAAACGTAGTCCACGATGCCGTAGGACGAGGAGCGCATTTTGATGTAGGACTCGCGGGGCCATTCGTCGTAAATTATCCAGGTACGACGAACGGGGTCGAAGGCGCCCCACAGGAAGAAGAACGGGCGGCGGTTCGCGGGGTCGCAGGCGAGCCGCGCGGGCCAGTGGAGCGGCGGCTTGATCGGGTCGATGATGTGCGCCGCGGGGTCGAACGTCGGGAAGGCGCGGTGCGTCAGGAACCCCCAGCGCCCGAACTTGCGGGCCTCGAGCTCCTCCTGTGAAAACTCGATCGTGTCCTCGAAGCCCTCGAGCGCGGCCTCCATGAGGTGGGGGTTCTCGGACTGCGCGCCCGAAACCGCGCGCACGTCGCGCCGCTGCCCGGAGACGAATTCCTTGTAGACCCAGGGCGCGTGGGCGCCGAGTGGGGTAAAGCCCATGACGAAGCGGCCGAATTGGTCGATGAGGCCGCGCCAGCACGCCGTGAAGACTGCCCGGGAAGGCGGCTCGTCGAAGATCACGAGCGAGTAGGCGTCGCCCTCGAAGGCCATGCTGCCCTGCTCAATTGAACCGAAACGCGAGACGGAGCCGTACTCGTCGGTGCAGTGGATGGGGGTGGAGCCGGGGCCGCGCCGGACCGACAGGCGCGAGCGCGCAGCAGCGGGGCACGCGTGCTCGAACTTCGGCCAGTAGATCGCGCCGATTCCGCGGTCCATCGTCAGGCCGCTGACCACCAGAATGTTAGCGGGATGTGCGGTGGGAAGATCGTCGGGGCGCCGCGTCCAGGCCTCGACGGGGATCTGGTCTCGGTGGGGGTAGTATCCCGTATCCGTGAGAACGCGCAGTTCGGGCGGAACGAGGTGGGGCCAGTAGCCGAGGAGGTGGGACCAGTGGATGTAGGCGTTCCACCAGGTCTTGCCCCAGCGGTTCCCCGCGATCGCTAACACCCCGCGTACATCGGGCTGGCGGAGCGCGTTGATGCCCTCGAGCTGTCCGCGGTGGGGCTCGGCGTAAAAGAGCGGGGCCGCGGTGCGACGGCGGCGCTGCTCCCGAATCGCGGAGTATTTGGTCTCGAGGGAGAGGCGGGTTTCGCGCGCTTGGCTTTCGCTCACAGGTGCCACCTCGCCAGACGCGCCAGGTTCGCCGTGGCTGCGCGCGAGGGTAGTGTGGCTACCCCCCTCGCCAAAGCCCCCCGATCGTTCCGGGGCGGGGCCTTTCCGGCCCGCAGGCGGGCAACCTCAGCGCGCAGGTTGGTCAGCTCGAGGGACGCGGATTGGTTTTCGGCGTACGAGACGGCCTGTAAATTTTCGACGCGGTTGTCGCCGGGGTCGTGGTTTCTGTGGTGCACAACCTGGTCGGGTCCCAGCGGGCCCACAAAGGTCTCGTACACAATTCGATGAATGCTCGTTTTGAAGGCGCCCAGGTGGCCGCGCTGCCCGCCCGTGGCCCGCACGGGGCCGGGCGGAGACAGGGCCAGGTGGGGCCTGCCGGGGCCCATGCGCACAAAGGCGGACCCCAAATTGTACAGGCGGCCGAGGCTGGACACCAGGACGTGGGGGCGCGCCGGCCAGCAGGCCCAGCGCTCCCCCGAAATGGGCGCGAGGGGCGCGGTCGCCCTCCCCCCCAGACCCCCCCACTCCGCAAGGTTCGTACTGAAATTTTTCATGAGGTATGCGGTTCCCTACTCTTATAACATAGATAACATCTAACTTTTCTATGAGGTCTTGGAATCTGAGACTAACCTTTCCCAAATCTCTGGGTCTGTGGCACTGTCCGGGTCGGTCCAGATGTTCTCATGGGGCTGAGCGGTCCGGGTCGGTCTGTGTACGGCCTTGTCGGTACGTGACAGTTCGCGCGGTACACATATGTGGGGCAGGGGTGCAGTCGACCTGCACATGCATGGGCGGTACGTGCCTGTTCGTTCCGGTACCGGTACCGGTACATGTACACTGTCCTCCTCACGTCCGCGACTCCGCCTCGACCAGGCGTTCGAGGTCCGCGTCCGAGAGCTTCGTGACGTCGATCGCACCGGGCTGGTGCGCGTGCAGGTGCAGGTGCGTGGCCGCCAATTTGTCGAACCGCTCCATCAAAAGTCGGGCCGCGGGCACGTTGCCCCCCAGGGCGCGCGCGAGCATGGAGGCGTGGACCAGCCCGATGGTCTGCCGGACCGCGTGCGTCAGCTCTCGGCTGATCCAGGCCGCGCGCACCGGGTCGCGCAGGCGCTTGCTGACCGTGGGCGCGCTGACCTCCACCGATTCTGCCACGGCTTTCCCGCTCACGCAACCCAAAAGCATCGCCTGGACCATTTGCACGTCGAGGTCGTCGGGCACGAAGGCCCGCACGTCGTCCTCGCGCGCGCGCACGGCACGGTCCGCCAGACCCAGAACCAGCGCGCTCGGGGCGCTGCGCACCGGCTCCTTTGGGGCGGGCGGGGGCGGCAGGGCTGTGGCGTCGGGGCCCGTGCCCTCGCGCACCTTGGGCGGGCGTCCGCGGCCTCGGCGGGGCGCGGGCGGGTCGGGGATTTCGCTTGCTTCGGTGGTCACTATCTGCTACCCTTGCTGCTGAGGAATTGGAGCTCGTACACCGAGCCGTTCGCCCGCAGCCCGAGCTTAATTGCGCGGTTGTGGCGCGGGCGATGCCGGAGCACGAGCACGGTCTCGGCCGTGAGTCGAGCGTCTTCGCCACCGGGCAGCAGGCAGTAGCGCCACTCGGCGACCTGCGGGGCCCAGGGCTTGTCGGCATGCTGTTTTACCCGGAGCAGCACGTGCCCGCTCTGCCCGACGTACAGGGCCCGGCAGTCCGCGTCGAGGGCGACGTACAGTCCGGGACCGTCGATTATGGGACGTGTGGCCGTGAAGTTCGAAAGAGAGAAGCTGAAAAGGTCTGTGGGCGGAAGTGAAGTTCCGCTTGAGGTTGTTGCGGGCAAGGACGATACCTCCTACAATGAGCTCTTGTTGGATGTGGAAAGCGGGCTCGAAAAGCTGCGCGCTGCTCGAGGGGAGCGTGTGGTCCGAGCAGTGCGGAGGGTGCTGGAGGGCGAGTCCAAGGCCGCTGTTTGTGCCGCTTCGGGCATGTCGCACCACACACTATTGAGCGCGCTGGCCTATTTGCGGAGGTTTTTGGATGCTTGACCTTTGGAAACTCCTTACGCGCATGCAAGTGACGTACAACCGGACGTACGAGGGGCACCGGCCGCGTGTGCAATTGGTAGTCCGCTTCGGCTCCTACAACCAAGCGACGTGCGCAGCCCGGACCGTAGGCTGTGGGCGTGTGCGGGACGGCTCGTGGATCATCGAAGGGCAATCGCTCATCGACGCATTCGAGGCGCTTGGGTGCAAAGACTCGGTACTTCTTGACGCTTGCCGAGGTCTCGAGTCGGAGCTCGCCGCACAAGCGCCGCTCGAGAAGGTTCGTGACTGGAGTACGCGAGTTTGGGTGGCGTACAACAAGGCGACTCGAGATCCCGATTCCGCGCCTTGAGAGATTTGGGGCGTTCCCCTGCACATCAATTATGCAGTCTGAGAGGGTGCCCCGCCCCACCCCCCTGCAAAACGCATGCCACCCCCCCGGCACGCCCCTTGCTACGCAACGGGCCAGCAAGCCCCATGCCAAAGCAGGCCCAGCAATTCCCATACCGAACGGTATGGCACGGCGATTGCAGGGAGCGGGACGGGCACGGAGGTTGCAGTAGGGGGGCGGGGCCGACGCGTAGCGTGGTGGGGGTCAAAAAGTCGTAAAAATTACGATTCCTGGCCGTGGTGGTAGGTAGGGGGTGATTCGCGCCCTTCTGACGATTTTCGTCGGTCTCGACACAAAGTGACACCACGTCGCGTCACTTTTCCCGATCGACGGGCCGCTAACCCGCATTCTACTGTTCGGCACGGGGGTTGATGCGTTTACCGGCATGTGCGACACACAGAACACCGCTACGATACGCCGCGCAATCCGGGACGCGATCGACTTGCGCGATTCCGGCACGGTCGACTTGTCGGGCTTCCCGATAGACGACGTCCTCGCGGTGCTCGCTGCGGAAAGCGACGACATGGTCCGCGCAAGCGGGGTTGACGAAGACGGCCAGTATGTTGTATACATACTGTATAAAGGAGCCTGACATGACCCGCAAAGACTTCCTCGCGTTGACGATTACTCGCCTCAAGGCGCAGACGGACTCCGGACTCTACCCGTCGTGTTACCTTCGCGCACCAAACGGCTACTGTTGTGCCGTCGGAGTCCATACTCCGGAGTACAATGGCAACGGCAATTTCGATTTCTGGGCTCGTGCCATCTCGAATGAGCATGGCGTTTCGGCCTACTTCGTGAAATCAATAGCCGCGGCGCACGACGATTATGTCTGCGCTAACCCCCGGGTGCGGCCCGAGGAGTACAACTGGGACACGGCATTCGAAACGATCGATTGTGGCGCCGCATGGTAAGGAACACGAGCATGACACCGAACGAATTCCTCGATTTGACGATTACCCGCCTCGACGCGCAAGGGTCGCTGGAGCGAAGCTCAGAAATGCGCGCCCAGAACGGGTACCGCTGCGCGCTCGGAGTACATTTCGAGGATGGCACGACATTCGAGAAAGCCTTTGACATACTGTCAGAAAGGCACAGCCTTCCGCGCTGGTTCCTGGCGGACGTCGCGTCCGCGCACGATTGCGCGATAAACTGCGGGTCGCATCGTTCTTGGGTCTCAGTGTTCAAACACCTTAGGAGCAAGAAATGAGCAAATCTTGGCCTTGGATCGACCCTCCGCGCAACGATCGCGACCGTGCCTTTGGCGAATGGCGAGTCTCGCTTGCTGGCCGAGAAGTGTCCCATGGCACGCTCCGGGACCAAGATTTGGCCGACGCGTTCGCAAGCGTGCTGCGGGAAAAGCCGGAAGGGCACGATACGTGCAACTGGCGCTTGTTGCGGAGCCTTGAGGAACGGGATTTCGAAAAGGAAGACAACGGCACGATTCTTGAGGAAGCATTCGACGAACTCGAGTCTCTGGCACCGCCCGGCTACTACTTCGGCGCCCACGAAGGCGACGGCTCGTGCTTCGGATTCTGGCCGATTGAAGGAGAGCAAGAATGAACCGCCAAAAAATCGCCGAATGGGCACGGGCCCGCGGCTTGCACACTCGCCCCGAATTCCGGACCGTCTTCGACCTAATAGCCAGCGGCGCAAAACCTAAGCTGCTCACAAGCTCGGTGAAAACCCGGAAGGGCGAGAAATACGGAATTTTGACCGGCATTCAGTACCTGGCACCCGCGAGCGAAAGCGGAATCCAGGTTTGCCCTTGGCATTCGGCCGGGTGCGCAAGCGCCTGCCTTGGGCATTCGTCCGGCCGGATGCGCATTCCCGCCCACAAGGTTTCGCGCATACTGCGAACTTGGTGGGCCTTCGGCGATCGGCCCAGTTATCGTCAGGTCCTTCTCGCCGAACTACAGGCGATTGTGCGCCGCGGGAAGAAGCACGACATGGCGGTATTCGTCCGCCTGAATGGCACGTCCGACTTGCCGATCGATTTTTTCCTGCCCGAAAAGGAACGGGCACAGTTCAAGCACACAATCCGCTTCTACGATTACACAAAGTACGCTATACGTGCCGAATATCCCCCCGCGGACGTCCACTATACGTTCTCGCGATCCGAAACGACATGCGACGACACGTGCCGGCGCCTGCTCTCGGCCGGCCGCAACGTCGCCGTCGTTTTCGCCGGGCCGCTTCCCGAAACATACCTCGGGTTCCGGGTCGAAGACGGTGACGACAGCGACGCGCGGCCGTCCGACGCGCGCGGTGTCGTGATCGGATTGTCGCCCAAGGGCCCATTGGCGAAGCGCGACATGAGCGGTTTCGTCGTTCGAACAGGAGCATAGCATGGTATCCTATTCTGTAGCCTACGGAACCCTTCGCGCCCGTATGCTCCGCGACGAACTCCGTCGCCAGCTGCCCCGCGAACGCGTTCGGAAAACACGCCCTGTGCCCGGACAATTGACGATTTTCGACCGGGCCCTTGCCCTACGTGCCGTAAGAAACGGCACGGCACGATAGTAGCTTCTGTCGTTCGTTCCCCCAACCCACTTTCCGGAGAAACGTAATGTTTACGATACTGCCGAAGCACGGAAAATTCCGCTTGATAGAATCGAACCAGCTGCGCGGCATACCCGTTCCTACCCGCGAAGCGGTTGGTGCGGGACGGCGCTGGGAGCCTATCCAGCACGGCGCCTTGGTCAACGCACTACGGTGCCGGCTTGACCGGCATTTCGGCGAACCGGGCCGCGAACAGTTTTGCATTTCGAACGACGGTGCGGAATGCATAGGCGCCTTCCAATTCTCGGGACCGAATCTCGACGTCCGCGTCCCGGGCGGAACCGCGTTCGCGGTAGGATTTTCGCACGCGAACGACCGGTCTCGGGCGCTTCGCTTGGCGCTTGGATACCGCGTTCTCGTCTGCTCTAACGGCGTTACCGCCGCGTATGGGAACGCGGCGACGAACGCTCGCCACCTGCACGTTCGGGGCGCCGGAAACCTCGAGGATCAGGTCAACGATTTGGTCGACCGATACCTCGCGCAGCTGGACAAGGTTGCCGACAGCGTAGAAGACTTGGCGCACCGCGAGTTGTCCAACACCGAGAGCGAACGCCTGTTCGTGCAGCTGGGGCGCCGCAACGTGCTGTCCTGGAAGCACGTCGGAAATGCTGTCGAGGACTGGTACACCCCGCGGCACGCGGAATTCTCGCCACGGACCGCGTGGTCCTGGTACAATTGCGTAAATGAGCAGACGAAGAGTCTGCCAGTGGCGCGACAGCCGATCGTACAGCACGCCGCGTTCCGGCTCGTGTCGGCCGACTTGAATTAACCCGAAAACCAAGGGCGCCCGGGCCCGTGTCGGGCGCCCGAAAGGAGCACACAATGGACACGAAAGAAGAACTCGAGGCTTTCCGAAGGACCCTGGAAAACCGGTCCTTGTACTCGTTACTTCATACGTGGCGCTTTTCCCCACCCGGAGAAAACGAAGAGCTTAGGGGCGACAAAGGCGAAATTTTCGGCAAGGTTTTGTTTGCCAAGCGAGACGCCAACCAGGACGAATGGGTCGCAGCGAGCAAGCGCTTGGGGTGGTAGGAAAGTCAATGCAACCACGCATTTCCAAAACGGCAATCCGTCAAGCGGCACGCGAAGCCTTGGGTAAGACGGACTGGCCTATCGCGTGCTACATTATGGACCGAGCCCGCGAACTATCCGGGCTTCCGGCGATCGACGATAACCCGCAACCGGACGAATTGCATGGCGGCCCGCATGGGCAGCTGGCCGAACTACTGAGCTCGTGTTCGCCGGGTGTCGCGGAATTGTTGTCCGTCGCGGATATCGGCGACGACGGCACCCTGATAATCGGCGAGAATCGAATTGACAGAATCAACCTTTCCGGAGCGCGTTTGAACGACGTGTCGTTTCGCGACGCGCGGCTATATGGCGCGAAGTTTGCGCGTGCAAACTTGCGACGGGCGGTTTTCTGTCACGCGAGACTGGCGGACTCGGTGTTTGACGGCGCGGCATTGAATAACGCAAGGTTCGACGGCGCCCTCCTGCGTCGTGCTTCGCTCGCGCATACTACGCTCATTTGGTCGACTTTTCTCGACGCGGACCTAACCGGAGCCTCGTTTTTAGAGGCGTCGCTTTACAACGCGGCGCTTGACCGGGCTGTGATAGACGGGGCTACGCTCGACGGCGCCACGTTCAACCTGGCGTCGCTCGCCGGGGCGTCGCTGCGGCGTGCGTCGCTCGTCAATGCGTCGTTCAGAAAAGCAAATCTCGAAGACGCAGCGCTTAGCCTGGCGTACCTCCACAAAACGCAATTCCTTGGGGCACGGCTCACGCGCACGGTGTTCGTCAGCGCCGGCGCCACCAAGGCGAGGTTCGACGGGGCGTCGCTCGACGGCGCCGACTTCTCTGGCGCATGGCTCGACGGGGCGACGTTCGACGGGGCGTCGCTCGACGGCGCGAAGTTCGAAGGGGCATCGCTCAAGGGAGCCCGGTTCCCCGCGAACTACGACAGCTTGCTATCCTGCGAACAACTTGAGTCGTGCACCTTGGTAGACCTTCATAGGACGAAAAAACAACAATGACGACCCCGCTCATTTCCGCCGACATCATCATCGGTGCGGCTCGCGCCGCGATCGCCGATCCGACGTACGACCAGCGAGTTTGGGCGCCGCCTGCCGAGTGCGCGACCGCGTGCTGCGTGCTCGGGCGCGCGCGCGCACTCGCCGGCGTGGAGCAGATCAACGGCGCGCCGCAGCCCGGCGAGATCCCCGGCGGGCCGGACGGCCCACTCGGACGGCTGCTGCGATGTCAGTCGCCCGGCGTCGCGCGCCTCCTCGGCCAGTGCGATGCCGACGCGATGTCCGACGGCGGGCGGATCGTCGCCGACGGCGCGTCGCTCCGCGGCGCGACGCTCCGCGGCGCGAAGCTCGACGGAGCGTCGCTCGTCGACGCGTCGCTCCGCAGAGCGTCGCTCGTCGGCGCGACGCTCCGCGGCGCGTTGCTCGACTTCGCGGACCTCGACGGCGCGGACCTCCGCGGCGCGGACATCCGTGGCGCGCGCTACCCCCGCGCGTACGCGGACCTGCTCGACGACGCGCAGCGCGCCGCGTGCATGCTCGTCGACTGACCCTCCCCCCGCGCCGGCGCAACCCACCAACACGATCAGGAGAGACGACGATGTCCACGACCATCTCCGCCGACATCATCATCGGTGCGGCGCGCGCCTCGGTCGGTTACTTCGCATACTGCACAGCCTACTTTCGGCATTTGTGGGCCCAGCGGCCGGCCGAAAGCGTACTGAGCCGCGCCCGCGCGCTCGTCGGTATAGAGCCGACCCGCGACGGACCGCTGCCCGGCGAGGTTCCGGGCGGGCCGGATGGGCCGCTGGGGCTGCTACTCCGCGGCGCGGTTCCGGGAATAGCACAACTGCTCGCGCAATGCGACGCGGACGCGCTGTCCAACGGCGGCCGAATCGTCGCCGACGGCGCGGTTATGGACGGCGCGGTGCTGGATCGTGCGTCGCTGTGCGGGGCGTCGCTCAGTTGCGCATCGCTCCACGGGGCGTCGCTCCGCGGGACGTTGCTCAACGGCGCACAGCTGCACGGCACGGCGTTCAACGGTGCGCGGCTCAACGGCGCACGGCTCGACGTCGCAACCCTGGACGACGCCTCTTTCTGCGGGGCGACTCTCGACTTGGCAACCTTTAACGGCGCCTACCTCGACAACACTACGTTTGACGGGGCCTCACTCGTCGGCGCCGAGTTCGACGTGGTGTCACTCTGCGATGTATCGCTTCGAGGGGCCCGGTTCCCACGGACATACGCGCACCTGCTCGACGGCTACCAACGTGCTATGTGCACACTGGTAGACTGAAATGGACCACTTCGGACCACCGTTCGAGCCCTGGGAAATCGACGCGGCGGCGCATAGGGCCGACTGCGAAGAGCGTGCCAGGGAACTTAAGGCCGACGAGCTCGCCCGAACGAGCGAAGGATTGACATGCTCGAACCCAACAGCCCCGTATGGGCCTGGTTCGCCTCAGAATGGCGACCCGCGAAAGTAGTGCGTTACCTTTCCCGCGGCAAGCGCAAGGGGTGGGCGCTTGTCGAGCTCGGGTGGCAGTGCAAGAAACGTGCCGTGCCCCCGCAGGCCCTGAGACTCAGAAAGTCCAACCCCCAGTGACAAAGACCTTGTCATGGAATCCAAAAGGTTATACAAAAGATAATGGTTATCTATTGTATAAGAGTAGGGATTCAGGTGACCAAATTTTGGCCGCTTTTTGAAAGGAATCGACGTGTCTGAAAATCGAACGCTCACGCTGCGCGCCCCTACCAAGCACATCTACACCGGCGGCGCCGGCGCGTCTGGCGACTTCTGCCCCCAGAGCGAGCCTCCCGGCGTGCGGTCGGCAAGGTTCCTGGACGCGCTCTCTGTCGCCTCCTTCCAGCTGCGCCGGGTGCTCTTGAGCGCACCACGAGACACGGAAATAGACTACACCGTCGACGTGAAAACGCACATGCTCATGCCCGGTCAGCTACCGTGCATCCCGGGGTGGCACTGTGACATGGTGCCCCGCGAAGAGGGCCGGCCCGTGTTCGAGCACCTGCTCGGCTCGACCTCACCGGACATGCTCGTCTGGATATCAGGGTGCCCGCGAACGGTGTTCCTGGAGGAAGACGTTCCCGTGGCCGATCTGCCGTCGCGGCACGCCGACCTTGAGTACCTGGAATCCTTTCCGCACGCCGAAATAGACCCGCACACGTGGTACACGATGTCCTGGAACACCCCCCACCGTGGCGGCGCGGCGCACGAAAGATGTTGGCGAACTTTCGTGCGTATGGTAGACTCGCGCGTCTATCCTCCGCTGCACGCGGACCAAATCGTCCGCCGCCATTCGCAAGTCTACGTTCGCCAAGGGCTCGACTGGTAACGAAATGAGCACCGCCCCCCTGATCGCCGCCGCCGGTGATTATCACGTCTATGAACTCCCGAGCTGGGGCCGCTTCCTGGTCGTGCAGGCGCACAGCCCGCCGCGCCCCGGGCCGCCGTCGGTGGGGTGGGCGCCCGAGCTCACCGCCCTCTTGCGGCGCGTGCTGGGCGGGCAGAGCCTGCTTTACCGCGCCGGCTCGCACCCGGTGTTTCTGCTCGACGGCGTCCCGACCCTGTGCTCGTGCCCCGAAAATTCGTGGGCCGAGCTTCACCGCCTCGCCCCGCCGGCCACGGCCAGCGACGAGGCGCCGGCCGAACTCGACATTACGAGTCTGGCGGCCTCGGCCGGCACCTTCGACCAGGCGTGGCGCGAGGTCTGCCGCGTGAACCAGCTGCGGCCCTGCCAGTATAGCCTGAGCAATTCGCCGAGAATGATCCACGCGCTCGGCTCGAGCGAGTCCATCACGGTTTGGGGGGGCCTGCTGCGCCATCCGATTGTGGGGACGCTTCCGCCCGGGTGGTTCGGGGTGGGCGCGCCCGACCGCCCGCCGCTCTGCGCTTTCCGGGCGCTGCGGAGCCTCTTCGCCCCGCTACCGCTGGATGCAGCCTCGCACGCGCGCCTCTACTCCTACCTGCTCGCGTGTTTCGCGGCCGAGTCCATCACGTGCCCCATGCCGCTCTTGGTTTGCGACTCCTGGACGCAAGGTATCGGGAAAACCGAGTGCTGCTCCGCAATCGCCGAGCTCGTGAACGGGTGCCGCTCGTCGCTGTCGCCCCCGCAAGGGACGAACGTGGACGAACTTGTGGCGCACTACAACGCCGGGCACCGGCTCGCGTGCCTCGACAACCTGCAATCGTCGCGCCCGTACACGTCCGCCTGGCTGTGCACGCTGCTGTCCGACCGCACGGCGGCGGCACGGGCGAAGTATTCGGCGACCACCGCCTCGTTCGCGGGGCGCCTGGCGACGCTTACCCTCATCTGGGGTGACGCGACGCTACACCCCGACCTGATCTCGCGCACCTGGCGCGTGCAGCTGTGGGGTGGCAAGGCGCAGGCCCTGGCGCACCGCCCGAACGCCTTCGCGGCGCTTCATCGACGAGAAATGCAGGCGGCATGTTACTGGACGGTCCGGGACGCCGCGCCCTGGCCCGACGACGACCCGATCACCGACAACCGTTGCGGCGAAGCCGAGCGCGTCGGGGCCGCCGCCTACGCGCACCTTTTCGGCTTGACCCCCGCGGACGTGCGTGCTACACTGTCCGCAAGTGAGCGCGACGTGCGCGCGCTGAGCGCCGGTATGGCGCGCTTCCTGCGGCGCACGGTGCCAGAGCTGAGCGGGCCCGTCTCGTTCGGCGCAGTAACAAGTAGGGAAGATGTGTCCTACGTTCTGGGGGCGCGAGCAATGGGCTATCGCGCCGCCGTGAAAGACGGAAAGCCCCATGCAGAGGAGTGCAGTGTCAATGTCAGAGTATGATATGAACGAACGGGACGGGAATGTGGAGAGCGTGAACGCCTTCGGTGGACGGCAGTCCGAGATACCCTGTCGATTCGACCTCATTCCGGCGTGCGCACTGCACGAGGTAGCCAAGGTGCTCAAAGAGGCCGCCAAGAAGTACGGCGAGGGCAACTGGCGAAGGATCACGCTTGAAGATCACCTCTCGCACGCACTTCGGCACGGCTACAGGGCCTGCGAAGCACACCGAACCGGAAGCGAAGACCCGCGCGGAGACCTTGTTAGGCTGGCTTGCCGAGCCTTGCTGGCCTTAGAAATCGGCTTGGTGGGGTTTGAGTTCGGGGATGAAAATGTTTAAATCGTGGCTGCCTTGGTCGACAACCCCTACACTTACGTCACAGGAGAGCACCGTGGATACCTCGACCGACGAGAAGGACTGCTGTTGCGAGGAGCTGGGCCGCCTGGCTGATCTGTTCTACGTGTTCGCGTCCGCCGCGCTGACGGCCGCACACGGCGGAAAGCTCATCTCGACGGAGGAGACCGTACGCCGCCAGCTGGAACTGGACAACGCCAACAAGAAGGACTGAGTGTCATGCAGAAGATGTACGCCCCGTGGAAGCGAAACGGAAAGGGTTCGCTCTACAACCTCGACGACCCGATCCCCGAGAGCGCCTGGGTGCTGGAGGGGCAGGGTTTTTGTTTCGGCAAGATCGACGGCGCAGCTGCCATGATTCGCTCGGGACGACTGTACCGGCGTCGGTGCATCACGAGCAGTTCTCACGTGCCTCGGGATTTCTTGCCCGCTTCTCGGCAGGATGCAGAGCTCCTCGAGAGGCGGCGCCTGGCGGTTGTGGGCCCCGTGGCGCACGACAAAATTTTCGGTTGGTTGCCCGTGGACCTGGAGTTCGAAAACGATCCCCACTGGCGCGCCGCGGCGCGCGTGCTGGGCGGACCGGACGGCACCTATGAGCTGCTGGCCCCCACGTTGAACGGAAACCCGCATCACGTCGAGGAGCCGGTGCTTGTGAATCACAAGGGGACCCTGGTGCACGGCGCCGTGGTTCTGCTGGTGGACGAGGACGGAAACCCCCGCCGGCACCGGACCGCGCAGTCTATCAAGAACGACCTCGCACGGTGCCCACAATACGAGGGTTTCGTCTTCCGTCATGAAGACGGGGAGCGCCTCGTCAAGGTCCACCGACATGGGTTCGGCCTTCCCTGGCCGCTCGCGATCGAACCATGCTGCTCGTAGTAGGAAGCTCACCAACGCCGCGCTATCCCCGCCCCTGGTCCGGCCGGCTTCGAACAAACCTGTGCGGGATTTTCGACGTCACCGACAAGGACCTGAATTTCCGGGTCCGCCTGGTCAACCTGTTTACCGCGCCCGGAAAATCATGGTCTGCGCCAGAGTGGCGTCAGGCAGCGCGGCGGGTGTCTCGAGTAGGGCACCCGAACATTGTACTTCTTGGGCGGAAGGTGGCGCAGGCTTTTGGCTTGCCCGCGGGCTGGCCCGAGCTTATTCCATACCCCCGGCTGGAGGGCTCACGAGAACGCCACTACTACGTTCTGCCACACCCCAGCGGAAAAAACCTCTGGTGGAACAGCGAGGAAAACACCCGCGCTGGGACAGAACTCTGTCGCCGGTTGCTGGCGGCGGCCGAGGAGCGCCCGGTGATCCTTCCCGAAACGCTACGCGGCGCACTCGATGCGGCGCAGCGCAGAGCGCTTTGCAAGAGAGATGTGTGAGCTGACATGCCGAACACGTACGCCATCGATACCGAAACCACGCTCATCCCCGACCTCGGGGGCGCACCGCTCGCGCGCGCAACGCCCGAGTTCGTGTGTCTCAGTTATTGTGGGCGTCAGGCCCATGGGGTGCTGCAAGGGGAGGCTGCCCGGTCCTTCGTGCTGTGGGTTTTGGAGCAGGATGACTCGATGGTCGTCATGCACAATTCAGCCTTCGACATCGCTGTGCTGTGTCGGGCCTTTCCAGAGCACACCGAGCTGTGGAAAAAGCTGTTACGGGAGGGCCGGTTGCGCGACACGCTGCCGATGTATGGGTTCCGCGACGTCTCTGAGGGCCGCCGGCTCGCCCTCGACGCTGCCGCGTGGCGTGTGCTGGGGGTGCGGCTCGAAAAGGGGGACGTGCGCACCTCATTCAGGGTCGGGCAGACGCTGAGCCCCGAGCAGGAGCGATACGCGGCGCGAGACGCCGAGGTCACATTGCGCCTCTACGACGCCCTGCTGAGGACGCCGTTCGGAGAACTCACGCGGCTGCGCGTCAAGCACGTGACGCCCTATCCTGTAGCGCCCGCGCTGTTGGCCCAGGAACTGAACTGGGATGAGGTGTTTTCGTGCGCGAGCGCCTGGAAAGCCTTCGTTCTCGAGGCCACCGGCCTCGGTGTCGACCTGGACATGTGCCGGCAACTGGCCGGCGAGCAAGAGGCCAAGACGCTGGAGCTACAAGATTCCTTGATTCGCGCCGGCCTGGCCGAGCGGGTGCGCGACACCAAGAGCCCGAAGACCGTCGCGCCGGGCCTCCCGTATCCCGCCCGAAAGTGGGCCTGGTGCGACGCCCTGAAAGCCTTCGCGCGCGGCACCGAGGTGCAGGCCGCGCGCGTCAAGCTCTGTGCTGGGTCGCTGCGGGACGCCTACCGCGAGGCCGCGGAAGAGCTCGAGCTGGACGACGTCCCCACGTCCCCCAAGACCGGCGAAATTTCCCTCGATTACAACTACTGGAAGCAGTTCTCGCGCGAGCTGCCCGAGAAGTGCCGCGCGCACATGGATTTTCAGCGAGCTACGAAGCTGCTCGGCACGTACTTTCGGCCGATCCTGTCGCAGTCGGCGGTGGCGGGGAGGCGCCGCGCGGTGGTGTTCGGTACGTACGGCGTGGGGTTCGCGGAGACGGGCCGCTGGACCAGCTGGCGGCCCAACATGCAGAACCAGCCCAAGGCCCTGCGGAAAATGTACGTGGCCCCCGAAGAGGGTAACGTCCTGGTGAGCGCCGACTACAAGAGCCTCGAGATCTACACGCTCGCGCAAGCGCTGGCGAGTTTCGGGATCGAGGGGCCGCTGCTGCAAGCCCTGCGCGACCAGAAGGACATCCACACGCTCTCGGCCGCGCGGGTCTACGGTATCGACGAGAGCGAGGTAACCCCGGCCATGCGGCAGGGCGCGAAGGCCTGCAACTTCGGCCTGCCTGGGGGGATGGGCGCGCGGCGCTTCCATGCCCTTTGTCGGCGTCAATACGGGCTCGACTGGACGTTCTCCGAGGCCGCCGAGGCCCGCGAGAATTGGTTCCGCGCGTACCCCGACGTCGAGGAGTTCCTCGCCCGCTTCCGGATTAGCCCGTCGTTCGTGTTCCGCGAGCCGGGGCAATCGTACCGGGACTGGCTGCTGTCTGTCGGCCTGGACCCCGACGAGCAGTACACGCGTTGGGACCTGGGGCGGTACCTGAACGATGGGCGAATCTACGACGTTACGCTGCCGTCGGGGCGGCGGCTGCCGAACCGCCGTTTTTCTCAGGCCGCGAACCTGTACTTCCAGGGGCCGGGCGCTGAAATCGTGACCCTGGCGTTCGTCCTGCTGGCCGAGCTCGACTGCTCCGTGGTCGCCGTGGTGCACGACTCCATCACGTTGCAGTGTCGTCCGGAGGACGCGCAGCGACAAGCAGAGCTGCTGTCGATGTCTATGGTCACTGCGCAGGCGCGGTGCTGCCCGGCGATTCGCTATTGCCTTCCGTCCCCCGAAGTGGTAATCTCGGAGCACTGGAGCTGAAAAAATGAAACACGTTTACGTCATCGGCGGGGCGGGGTACATCGGATCGCACGTGGTGCGGTCCCTTCGGCTGAATTCTGCGTTTCCGGAGGTCATAGACCTGGGCATTCACGGGAACGTAGAGGCCCCGCAGGACGTTCGCGACATGGACCCCCCGGATGTCCCGGGCGTGGTGCTGTGGCTGGCGTCGCAGCACTTGGAGCCCGCGTTTCTCGCAGAGAACGAGAAAATTGAGTGGCAGCGGTACGCCTGCGACATGGAGGACGCTGTAGAGAACTGGAAAGCCGCGGGGCACGACATGGTGTATGCGTCCAGCATGCAGGTAGTGGCCCGGCCGCTGTCCATATACTCTCGCCACAAGTTGGAGATCGAGCGTATTCTGCTCGGCAAGAACGGCAGCGTCTCGATACGCCTCGGGACGGTATACGGGGGCCTGAACAGGGACCCCTGTCGGCCGCACACCCTACCGAACCGGCTGCTTCTGGAAACGGCACTGAGCGGGAAGTGGGCGCGAATGAGGGAAGACGTCTCTACTCCTATGTACTGGACAACCCTCGGCCGCGCCGTCGGCACCCTCACCGGAGCGTGCTTGGACCCCTTCAGCCGAACTGGGCAGGTAGTGGATGCATCGCAGTGTGTCGACTACACGTCGCCGGGAAGACACTTCAACTCAGAAGACTTTAGCATTTCTGCGGCGCGTGTCGCAGTGCTGCGGTCACTCCCACATCCAACCAAGCTCCTCGCCGAAAAGGTGGGGCTACCCTACCCATGTCCGAAGCAAGATTGAATTCCGCGGGCCACTGGATTTTCCTCTCTGTTGCGATGCTCAGTGTGGCCTGGGTCTGTCAGAGCGGGTTTTCGGCCGTCACCGCGCGCGAGGCCCGCATCGAGGAGTCGCGTCGATGGGACAAGATGCTCGAGCTTCAGACGCAAAGCCTGCGTCGCGCCGGTGTGAGCATTCAAGGATGAGTGTGTTCGACATGTCTTTTCAGCCGGCGTACCTACACCTGGAGCTCAAAAAGGCGGGCCGACCGTATGACATCCTGGTCATGCTGCATCACGTAATCAAAGTGGAGGGCCCGCGCGGAAAGAAACAATGCCTTTTGTCGCTGTCTTCCGGTGAGCAGATCGAGTTCACCGGAAAGTCAGCGTCCGAAATGTCGGACGACATCATCAACCACTGTACGGTGCAGCCGTGGGGCGCCACCGACGACGACGACCCCAACCACGAGGTCAAAAATGTTTGAGTTGCCCGTGCTGACTCGTCCGCCGCGACTCAAGCACTCGTTTTCGCGCATCTCGACTTTCGCGGAGCAGTGCGAGCTACGCTACGCCCTGGACGCGGTGATGCCGCGGACGCCGTCGTCTCCGGAGCAGGCGCGCGGCACGCACGTCCACGCGATGGCTGAGGCCGTCGCGCGGGAGCTGTGCCGCGAGCCGCCGTCCGGCTTGACCGCCGCACTCGAGGCGGGGGCGGCAGTGGCGGGGCCGATCGAAGGCGACACCAAGGACCTGTACCTGTCCCGGCTTGCCGTGTTTTTCGCCGCCCACCTTCCGCAGCGGGGCTCGATTGAGTTCTGGGTGGACGCGCTCCGGGCCCCAGACGGGCGAGATGCGCAGAAGTTCCTTGCGCGCCCGTGGTGTGGTAAGGTAGACCTGGTGGCCGTCGACGGCGAGGGCCAGTTGATATGCGATTTCAAGACCGTGTCCGGCCCGCGGAACATGAAGACCGCGTCGCAGGCGCAGCGGTCTCTACAACTCGGATCGTACTGCCTGGCGACTGGACAGAAGCGCGCGGCGTTCGTCTACTTGCACCCCTATCACGACCTGACGGTCGTCAAGGTGAAGTTCTCGGACGGCGAGCTCAACAAGATGTTCGACCGGCTGGTCGTGTACTGTCGCACTGCCGAGAAGCGCTGGGAGACTGGTGGTTGGTCCGTGGCCCCGCCCGACCATCCGCTGTGTAGCAGCAAATGGTGCCCCTGGTGGTCGTCGTGTGGCGGCACCGGAAAAGGGGTTGCGGAATTGGTGGCGGGGCTGTAGAATGGTGCTGTAGTGGCAAGTGACGATATTGAGAGGCTTACCGAACGAGTTGACCGCCTTTCGTTTGTTCTGAGAGAGGCGATAGTCGAACTCGAAAAGCACATCGATGAGGTTGAGTTTCGTTTCCACCTGCTGAAGAACGAAGACGGACCGGAGTCCGGAATCGGAATCAGCACAAACCCCCTTACGGAGTGAGTCAATGCCCACCGCTGTCGAACTGTCCAGGAACCAGGAAGGCTACTTCACGATCGAGGACGTCGGTGCCGACGAGCTTACCTTCACCATTCGCGCTGTCGCGACCAAGGAAGTCGGCAAGGACAAGGACGTGAAGATGGTGGTCTCCTTCTCGGAAACCCCCCGCGGCCTGATCCTCAACAAAACCCGAACCGAGCAGCTCGTGGACGCCTTCGGGAAGTCCGAGCTCATCGGCAAGCGTGTGACGCTGTACACCGACGAGCTCGATGTGCAGGGCCGCAGGCACAAGATGATCTGTTTGCGCGGGGCGACCGCGTAGACTCTCCTTTCTCTCCTCCTTCCTTTAGCGTGGCGGACCGGGGTTTCCCGGTCCGCCGATTTTCTCGAGGTAAGCATGGCCGAAAACGACGACCGCAGTGCGCGAGAGGTGCGTAACCTTCATGTGCGCGTAGATCAAATCGAGGCGAAACTGAACCGACTTGCCGGACTATGGAACACGACGAAGGACAGAAACACAGAAGCGTGCAATCGGGCGTTGTCTGCGCACGCTGTAGTCAATTTGCTTCTGGGGCTCGGGGCGCTGGAGCGCGACCAGGCTGGCTCAGTCTGTGCGTCTCAGCGGCTTCTGAATCTGCTGTCACTCGACTTGTCGGATCACTTCACGCAGGCTGGTGGGCTCCGTCGCAGCACGGCGCAAGCCAAGAGCTCAGAGAAGAAATCGCCGTAAGGCTCGAAGTAGACCCCGACTGCGTAGTGCTGACGAAGAGCTGTACCGCGGCCTTGTATGCAGCGGCGAATGTGTTGCCGGCGTTTGTGCCAAGCGCACCTGTCCTGACCTTTCCAGGTACGCACACGGCGCTCAACCCCGACGATCCGCGGTTTGTGGAATGCGGCGATGACGGATGGCCCCTCAAACCCGTCTCGATAGGGGTCGACCTGTGGGGGCGGGATTTTCTAAATGTCAAGGATTGTCGGATACTCGACGCTGCGCACAATTTCCTTTCGCCGCGACACAGGCTATTTTTGTGCGAACTGGACCGGGCCGTCTGCTACTCCTTTGGCCCGCAGAAGGAGCTTTCCGCCCCGCTTGGGGGCGCGGCGGTCTTCGGCTCTTCTTTCTTGGCGGCAAAGGCATCCCGGATGCTTTCGGCCGGAGCGGAGAACCGGGGGCCGGTGTCGGACTCCGATCCGACTTTGCGGTTGCGCGCACAGAAGGGGCTGATGCCCGAGCCTATCGCGGCGTTCTTGCTGGGACAACTGGAGTGCTTGCAGTCTCGGCAGAGGGTGCGGAAAGACGTGCTGAGATACTACTCCAAGACTCTCAATCTGCGAGTCAAGCTGTACACTACCCCCAACGAAGCCAGCGGACACCTATGTGTGGTCCGAGTGCCGGCCTGCGCTGAGGCCCGGATACGGCTCGCTCTACGTGACGCGAGAATCGAAACCAGCAAGCACTACCGAGTCAGCGAAAACTTCTTGCTCACATACCCGGCCACGAAGGGGCTCATCTCGTTACCGTGTCATCACGCGATGGAGCCGCGAGATGTCGAAGAGGTTGTGTCCATCATTCAAGCGGAGATGGAAAAATGAACACGTACTGGCAAGACCCCGCGCACCTCCGTGACGCTACCTACGGGTGCAAGGACAAGTATTTGCACGAGCAGGAGTGGGAGGAGATTCGTAAGCTCATCTGGGCTTATTTACCGGACGACCGGCCCTTCTCCGTGCTGGACGTTGGGTGCCGGCGTGTGGAAGACACGGAAGCGGCGCTGGGCCCCAGGGCCATTGTAACCGGTGTGGACGCTGACCCCATATCAGACAGAACTATGAGGTGTACCGCTGCCGACCTGCCGAAGGTTTACCCCAGCAAAAAGTTCAACCTGGTAATGTGCAAGCGGCTGCTGTGCAACTTGCCCCCCGACGAGCAACGTTCGGTTGTGCGCGAGATGCGGCGGAGAACTGCCGAGGGCGGGTGTACCCTGCTGTGTGAGCCGGATGCAACGTGTCACAGCAACGTGTCACAGGCCCGCTACGAGGCCGGAATGCCGGCGATGTGTCGGCCGTCCTTCAACCACCCTGTCGACTTGGAGGGGCACGCAACCGTGTTCGGGCGCGGGAGCGTCGTCGTCAGGTACGTGGCGCCCGCGTATTACTACTGGACGCGATTTCTTCTGCCCTTTATGCTGGGGAAAGAAATCAGCTACGAGAAGGAGTATTTGCGCCGG
>Ga0326597_10001032_pt1 | contig 46327 bp, 44 predicted proteins | sample RVTome_12_FD_203789 | JGI IMG/M metagenome (GOLD analysis project Ga0326597, IMG submission 203789) | Soil microbial communities from uranium-contaminated site in the Upper Colorado River Basin, Wyoming, United States - RVT100D185 | ecosystem: Environmental > Terrestrial > Soil > Contaminated >...
GACGCGGTGACGGGGGGGCGGGTGGACGGGTGATGGGGGGCCAGTGATAAGTAAGCCGTCAACGGCTAGGGAACCCGGGACGATTTGGTGCGTCTGAGTAGTCGCTGTCGGCTTGAGGCTGTTCGCTGTAGGCAGGATCTGGGAAGGCGGGAAGGTGTTTGTGGTTCGAAGTTCGTGTTGGAGCGTGTTTGTGGCTGGAGTCTTGCGAATCTATGTGCAAATGCAGGTTGGGAAAGGAGTTGCGCGGATTGTGCCCACGTGGGTGAGATACATGGAGGCGGAGAGCTGTTGGCTTTGGCCGTAGGCTGTTGGCGGGATTGTGCCCATTTGGGCGAGGTACATGGCAGAACAAGTCCACAGGTCCACCAGTCCACAAGCGAGGCGGGCTCGATTGGTTCGTGGTTCGTGGATGTTCCACGTGGAACAATGGACCCCGGTCTTCGGGGACTCAGACCGGGCTTCCGGGGGGATGTTCCACGTGGAACATTTTGCGCGTGGTCGCGCCGGGGCGAGCCCGGCGGCTAACGCTTGGAGGGTTTGCTCGCGGGTTCGTTGAACTCGAGCTTCTCGCGGACGAGGTCCATGACTTCGTCGAGGAGGGATTGCGAGGTGAGCGACCAGACGCCCCACTGGGTGTCGAAGGGGGCGGCGGCGAGCTCGAGGCCGTCGCGAAGGGCACGCTTCATGCGGCGGCTCCAGACCTGCCGGACGAAGTCGGGCTGGACCATGACGGCGATCTGGAGATCGGCGGGATTGGGGATGAGAACGGCGAGGGGGATGGGGGAGCGGCCGACGCGGTATTCGAGGGTCCATTTCCACGAGAGGCCGTGCCAGATGATGGATTCGCGGCAATCTTCGATGGCGAGGAGTTCGGCTCGTGCATCTTCGAAGAGGGATCCGGCGGGGCTGCCGAGGTCATGGCGCAGCCTGGCGATGTCGGGTAGGTTGAAGCGGTCTTCCCAGGACTTTCTGGGCGGGCGCCGCTTCCGCTGCTGGACCATGGTGCAGTCGCCTCCAGGGTTCTGTCTGATAAGGACGATGAAGGGCGGGCCGGGGTTCGAATGAGTTTACCAGGTTCCTGCGAACTGTTGACGAACAGTTATTGGGAGCATGAGGGTGGAGGTTGCGGAGGGGTTCGAGGCGCAGAGGTGGAAGTCGTTGTGTTGCAGGATGTTGTGTCACTTTTCGAGTGGCGACGATGTTGGGTTGATTTCACAGGGAGTCGTGGTTCCGTCAAGATGCACGGCCAGCATGTTGAGGCGGGGGTCAAGCAGGCAGCACCATCGACTACGGGTGGTCAGTCGAGTAGGATGAGGTCAAGGCTTCGCATCATCGCGGGCGAAGTGGACGAAAGCGAGCTTTCGTGGGCATGATCGCGAATACTCGATCGGCGATCAAGGTCGGAATGGCGGTTCTTGCGCGAAATTCGGCGAAGCGGGCAACATTGTGAGTTACCGACTGATCGTCGAATTTATATGCTTTTTCATGATCGATTGCTGCACGATCGACTCTGTGGAGAATGAAATCTGATGACGCACGGCATTTCGACACCAGCCCAGCCGCAGACCAGGTCTGGTCCAGTGGAAGAGCAGATCGGAATCGAGGGGACGACGGTCCTGCTGGTGGATGATAACGAGCAGAACCTTGAGCTGATGCAGGCCTATCTGGAGTCGTTGCCCTGCAAGATCAAGATGGCGCGAGATGGGCTGGAGGCGGTGGCGATGATCGAGCGGAACCCTCCCGACCTGGTTTTGCTGGACGTGATGATGCCGCGGATGTCTGGATTCGAGGTGTGCCAGAAGATCAAGAGCAATCCGCGGACGCACGGGGTGCAGGTGATCATGGTGACGGCATTGCACGAGGTGGGGGATGTGGAGCGGGCCCACGAGGCCGGAACCAACGACTTCATCAGCAAGCCGGTCAACAAGCTCGAGTTATTGACCCGGGTGAAGTCGCTGCTGAAGTTTCGCGTGATCCAGCGGGAATACGAGCAGATCGCATCATTGACGAGCCGGATCGGGCCGGACACAATGGCGCGGCTGCGGGCGGGGGAGAAGCTGGAATAAGCGGCAAAGTCGCGCGCTGTTGTGAGAATTTGCCTGCGATTGCGGGGTTTTCCGAGGCGGGCCTCGGAAGGAGTCACTCGGGCGATGTGTCCAATGGAGTGGGAGGCGAAGCGGCGGGTGGGCTCACGCCGCCGGCCGCCGCGTGACCACGGCTCGCGTATCGGCTGGTCGGATCCACGCGCTGCGTCCGCCGCGGGGCTTCCGCGTCAGTTCCAGGCGATCAAGGTATGACCTCAACTCGACATGGTCGAACGATTCCAGCCATTGCACCGGGACGGAGGGATTGATCTGCTGAATGGAAGCGATCAACTGTGTCTTCTCAAGCATGACGTGGTCTCCTCATTAGCAGCCGATGGACCATCCCATCGGGCTGCGAGAGGTATCGACCGCCGATCAATGGTGTGCGATGGAGATAACCGGAGGGGACGCAAAGGGGCGCGCCAAAAATGCGCATGTCCAGCGGCGCCCAGTCGGTTGTGGCTGGGCGGCCTTGCCGGCGGCATGATGTGGCTGGCCGCGGCCGCAGTTTTTTCGGTTGGTTGCGAGAAGGAAGCCGACCTCCTCGGCCGCGACGACGATGGTCGCATGGCGACCCTTTCACCGACGGTGCATACTCAGGAGGGGTCGATTCGGCCGGTCGGTTATCAGCCGACTCAATCTCGTGAGAGTGCGGGCGCCATGCGCACGGGTGAAGGCAGTGATCGCGATGGGCAGCCGGTGCGGCGAAACGGCGAGCGAGGCGCGGATGCCGAGGCGATTGTCGGAGCAGGCCGAGGCGGTCCGCACCTGACGGCGGCAGGCGATCAAGGCGCCCGGGAGCGCGCGGTGGTGGATCGGGGGGCCGCACAACTCGTCGCCATGATGAAGGAAGCACTTGGAGCCGGCGAGGATGCTGCGTTCCGCACCTCGATTGCGATTCGATCGCTGCGCAACCAGTCGCGGACGCCGGCGGAGGAGGTCGAGGAACTTCGCGATCGATTGGCGGCGCTGTTGAATGCTGCTTCAACGGATGAGGGTCTGCGCTTCACGCGGGAGGTGACCGACGCCACGGAATACACGCTGGGCGCCACGGTGTACCTCATCCAGCGGGATGGGTTCGATCAGTATGAGATCTATTGCGCGCTGCGGCCGGTGGATGCCAACTGGACGATCTGGCGGAACGACGATCCGGTGCGCATGCTGCGGCAGAAGCGCGCGGGCGGGGATGCGATTCAACTCGTGCGCGAGCCGTAGGAAACGCCGAAAACCGAAAAGAAGCCGAAACCGATGAGCCAAGGTTGCTGCATTGCCTCGCTCAAACGTGCGTGATCATTCCCACGACAGCAGCAGCCGGATGTGCACGGGAAGCGCGGCGAACTCGACATCATTGAACAGGCGACGGATGTCGCGGCAGGTCGCCATCACGAGATTGTGCCGGTCGCGCCATGGCTTGGTGTCCGGCAGCAGCTCGATATGGTAGAACTCCGGATCGATCCGTTCCTGTTCAAGGGCCCATTGCCGGCGTTCCTGCCACTCCTCCTGCTGCCGCTGCGAAGGAGGCGGGGCGAGGGCCTGCTTGCGGTGATTCGCGACGATCGCATCCAGGATGATGCGCTCGCGCTGGCGAAATGCGTCAAGCATGTTCGACATCGCGTCCTTTCGCTCCGCGGAAACACCATCCGCCTCGACGAGGTGCTCGATCGCCAACTGCGCAGGCGATGGATGAAAGGCGGAAGGGATCACCGCCCTGCCGAACGCTTCCTTGAAGGCCGCCTGGTAGGGGTCCGGCAAATCCGCGACGATCTGATCGAAGTAGCCGAAGGTCAGCCGCGACATGGTCCGGCGGAAAGAGTCGAATCGGTCAAGAATCTCGCGGGCCCGCTGCTGGATGCGGGGATCGTTGTTCTGTGGATCCTTGTTGGAAAGGGTCTCTCTCTCAACCGCCAATTCCGCGAGAACCGTTTCCGCGTATTGCATCTGGTCGTCAAAGTCGATCTCGTATTGGCCGATGATGGGAGAAATGTGATTGCGCTCTTCTTCCGGAAGTCCCAACGAATCGACGAGGGCGACGAGGTCGATGATTGGTTCCCGCGGGATGATCGAATTCCCGGCCGTGTAGCGCCGACGCCGCTCTCCCCGTTCCAGCGATCGCCACGCCTGGCGGGCTTCGCCTTCGAAAACGGTCGCGAGGTCATCGAAGAACTGCCGTTCGACCCTGGGCCGCTCGACGTTCCAAGTCACTTGTGGATGAACGGTCGTGTTCGACTCCTGCTCGGCGCGGGTCTGTTGCATATCCCGGAATCGCCATCGATCCTGCATGGCTTCGGCCTCGGCTTCGCGGCGGGCTGCGGCCCTCTCCCAATAGGCGCGATACTCACCGGCTGCATCGAACAATTCCTGCACGAAGTTCTGGTGCATCGCGCGGGCCAATGCCCGCTGGTCATCGCTCAGTCCGGGTTGCGAGGCAAGGAATGCATCGAGTTCCTCGGCCGTGATGGTCGGCGTCATCTGCCAGTCCCAGAACTCATCCTGGGCGGCGCAACGGCTGGCGCGGACGATGATGATCGTTACTGCGGCTAGGACGACCGCGGCGCGGGCCAGCGAGAGACGGATCATTGTGATTGTCCCTCCCCGCCAGCGTTGATCACGTCTTCGGCGCGGGCGGCAAGCGCCTTGAGTTTCTCGAGGAACTCGCGCCCCGCGGTATCGAAGGCGACCGCAGCGGGGCGGGTGGGCGGCGGCCCCTCCTGGCCTGAGAATCTCCAAGTGTACATTGCCTGCCAGTACCTGATGATCTCGTCATCCGAAAGGGCCGGCTTCTGCAGCCGCTCCAGCGTGGCGGTCATGTGTGCGCGCACGGCATCGAGCTCGGAGTTGATCGCCTCCATCTGCACCCGCTGATCATCCGAAAGGTCTTCGCGCGCGAGGGCGGACTTGATCGCCGCCGCCTCGAGGCTTTTGCTCCAGAAGGTGGGATACTTCGCTTCGAGCCATACCTGGCGCAGCCGGTCGGAGTGATCGTGCGGGATGGCGACTGCGATTCGGTTCACCGCGCGTTCGTTGGCCTCCAGACCGCCGCGCGCGACGATCAATTCGCGGGAATGGTGCAGCGCGACCGCGGAGTAATCCCCCGTCGTCGCTCTTGCCTCGAGCGCCAGACGGCGGTACTTGTATGGATCGATCATTCCTTCGATTCGCGCCTCGATCATGGCGTCGATGGCGAGTTCGATCGCGTTTTCCCATTCGATGAGTGCAGCCGCAATTGCTTGCTCGTGCAACGCCTCCGATCCAAGAGTCGTTTCGACCAGCGCCATGATGTCCACCTGCGCGCCCATGGCGGTGGACAACGTCGGCTGCCACTTGCTCCGCCGCCATTGCCGCTCCAAAGCCGCTATGGCCTCCGACCGATGGGGAAACAAGCCGCGCAACTCAGCGTAATACCCCCGGTCCAACTGCGCGATGAGTTCGAATTGCGCAACCTGATGACGCTGAAAATCCAACCCTCTCATGTAGCTGAACGGCAGCTCGTCCCGGGGAAGATCGTACGGAATATAGCCATGGGATACATCATCATGGCGGCCCTGATCGCCCCAGCCCCATTGGTGGATGGCGGTGCGGGCGGCCAGCGTCTTGTCGTATTCCTCGCGATAGCGTTGATGGATCGCTTCCGCTTCAACGCGCTGCAATTCGCTCAGGCCGAGCGAATCCATCTGCTCCTGCGCGAAATCATGGGAGATCGGTGTCCAGTCCTGCGCTTCCGCGGACCGCGTCAGAAAAGCCGCGCAAGCGAGCAGGCAACAACCAACGGGCAGTTGGCGCACGGGCCATCTCCTATGCGCAACATGCTACCTCCTGCTGCTCATAAATGATCCCTTCCCATCAACGATTCCTGCCATAAACCGCGCTTGCTCCCAGTTCCTCCGCGATCCTGAGCAACTGGTTGTATTTCGCGGTGCGGTCGCTGCGGCAGGGGGCGCCGGTCTTGATCTGGCCGCAGTTGGTGGCCACCGCGATGTCGGCGATGGTGGCATCCTCGGTTTCGCCGGAGCGGTGGCTGAGCACCGCGGCATAGCCGTTCCGCTGCGCGAGATTCACGGCATCGAAGGTTTCGCTCAACGTGCCGATCTGGTTCACCTTGACGAGGATGGCGTTGGCGCAGCCGGCTTCGATGCCGCGCGCCAGGAACTTCGCGTTGGTGACGAAGAGATCATCGCCCACCAGTTGCACATCCTCGCCCAGACGTGCAGTGAGTTTCGCCCAGCCGTCCCAGTCATTCTCCGCAAGGCCATCTTCAATGGAGCGGATGGGATAGCGGCTGCACCAGTTGGCCCAGAGGTCGATGATCTCATCGCTGGTTGCGATTCGATTGGGATTGCTCTTGAAGAAGCAATAGCCGCCCCCGCCCCCGGAGTGGCCCTTCGCCTTCGCTTCGTTGGCGAGTTCGCTCATGGCGGGGTCGAGCGCGATCGAAATCTGCTCGCCAGGGATGTACCCCGCCTTCTCGATCGCCTGCGCGATGAGGCGCAGGGCATCTTCGTTATCCTGAAGGTTGGGCGCGAAGCCGCCTTCATCGCCGACCGTGGTCGAAAGCCCGCGATCGTGCAGGACCTTGCGCAGCGCGTGATAGACCTCGACGCCGGCGCGCAATCCCTCATCAAAGGAATCGAAGCCCCACGGCTGAATCATGAACTCCTGGAAATCGACGGTGTTGTCGGCGTGCTTGCCGCCGTTGAGAATGTTGAGCATGGGCACGGGCAGCGTGTTGGCGGCGGCCCCGCCGAGGTATCGATAGAGCGGCTGATTGGTGGCCTCTGCCGCCGCCTTCGCGACAGCGAGTGAAACACCCAGAATGGCATTGGCGCCGAGCTTGCCTTTGTTCTCCGTGCCGTCGAGCTTGAGCATGATCGAATCGATCATCTTCTGCTCGCGGCAATCGATGCCGGCGAGCTCGGCCGCGATCCTGTCGTTGACATTGCCTACGGCACGGCCGACGCCCTTGCCCATCCACTTTCGCGCATCGCCATCGCGAAGTTCAACGGCCTCGTGCTCGCCGGTACTGGCGCCCGATGGGACGGCGGCGCGGCCGACTACGCCCCCTTCCAGGCGCACATCGCATTCGAGGGTCGGGTTGCCGCGCGAGTCGAGGATCTGACGTGCGTGGATGGATTGGATTTCGAAGGACATGGCTGGGGGAGAGGGACGAAGGGACAAGCGAAGTGACGGCGGGAGTTTAGCGGGCAGACCCCCTCCGCCGCTACGCTACCGCAAAGCACGCATTCATGTCGAAGCCAGAAAGCAATCTTCGCCTGTTCGTCGCGGCATATCCGCCGGAAGGCACGGTGCGCTCGATGCTGCGCCTTCTGCGGAAGCTGGAGCTGCCCGATCATCGGCCTACGCCGCTGGAGCAGGTCCACCTGACGATCCAGTTCATCGGCGACACGCCCGCGAACGATCTCGATCACGTGGTCGAGTCGGTGGAGCGGTCGGCCAGTGGATTGCGGAGTTTTGCCCTTCAGCCGCAGCGGCTGGTTTCGCTGCCGTTGCGCGGGCCTGCCCGGCTGGTGGCGATGGAAACCGATGCCCCGCCGCCGCTGCCGGAGTTGCACCGTCGACTTGTGACGCGGCTGGCACATGCGGTTCGATCGAAACTTGACGACCGCTTTCTGCCGCACTTCACGCTGTGCCGGTTTCGCAGGCCCACGCCCATCGAACCGATCGAGCAACTGGTGACGCTTGACCCATTTCCTGTCGCGCGCATCGTGCTGATGCGCAGCGTGCTGGGACCGCAGGGAGCTGCGCATCATGAAGTGGCGGGATTTGAGCTGGATGAATGAGCGATCTCAGCGGATGCGACCGGTTGCACGGGAAGTCCAACCCACCCCCCTCACCCCCGCCCTGAGAGGGAGGGGGAACTATTCGGCTCCACGTCTGTGTTCATCTGACTTCGACGAGCTCAGTCGAGTCGCGTGCATCTGTGGATTCAGTTCACTCATACCGCAGCGCCTTGACAGGATCGCTGTCCGCGGCACGTCCCGCGGGGATGGCCGCCCCCAGGGTGCTGAAGATCACTGCGAGGAACATCGTGCCCGCGGCCCGCTGCCAGTCCACCTGATTGGGAATCTCGGTGAAGTAATAGACCTCCGGGGTCCACATCTGAAACCCGCCGTAGAAGTGCCCGCGCACGATCAGGGCCGTGACCCCCGCCGAGACCAGAAAGCAGAGCGTGCCCACCAAAACCGGGATCATCGCGCCCTTCGCGAACCATCCCGCGGCGACGTAGAACGAAACGAGCATGATGATGAGCGGAATGCCCAGCAGGAACTCCCACCAGTCGGCAAGGAATCCAGCGACATCGAAACCGCGCTGCTGCATCACAACGGCGGGCAGACCGCAGAAGATCGCGAGAATGGCGAGCACGCCGGCGATGAAGCCGAGCCCGCGCCAGCCACCGCTCACCGCCGTCCACGCCAGTGCCAGCGCCCCGGGGAGCGCCGCGAGTACTGCAAGGAGCAATGGCGGCGATGCAAGGGCATCCTGAATTTCGTTGATGTAATGCACCACGGGGAATGCGAGGCCGATGCCGACGATCGCGCCGCCGATTCCGATCGCCACGCCGTAGCGCAGGAAAATCGCCAGCACCCCGCGACGCGATGCCCCGATGGCCCGCAGGATCCCGATGTCGCGCGTCTTCTCGTACACGATCGACCAGAAGATCGACAGCACCAGTCCGGCGCAGACGAGATAGATAATTGAAAAGAGCACGCGCATGAGGTCGCGCTCCTTCTCGGCGGGTTCGATGAGCGAGGCGTTCTGCTCTTCCCACGTGTTGATCTGGATGTACGACGGGCGGGCGGTGCGATCGGGCAGGCCGTACGCATCGCCTTCGGCATCGAGGCGGCGTTGCACCTCGTCGTACACCTCCTCGACCTTCTCCTTGAGAATCTGGGGAGTAATGCCTTCGGCGGCGGCGACGAAGATCATGTTCACGCGGGCCGGCTTCTCGCCGACGATGACGGGATCGCCGTTCTCATCCAGCACGGGGTTTCCCGCGCCATCAAGCTCGATGATGGGGGCTGCATCCATCTGGAGCATCTGCTGGGCGATATGCAGCGGCACCATGGTGCGCTTGTCATCGACCTGGTAGATGCCGAATCGGGTTTCATTCGCGACGGGCAGAACGCGGCTGGAGGCCCGCGTCGCCGCCTGCCCGCGCTCTGAAATGGGCAGCACCGTGAGGGTGACGTTGAAGTAGGGCATCCAGAGCCGGCCCTCATCGACAACTTCGATCGAGCCGTCGCTCCGCCTCTGATTGCCGCGGGAGATGTGGATGCCGGGCGCGATGGCATCCTCTCGCTCACCGAGTCGCGGTTCCACGGTCAGGGTCAGGCCGTTTTCGAGGACCTTATCCAGGTCATCGCGAAGCATGGGCTCGCGCTCGGCGAGGTCGATCCATTCGACCCACGAAGTATCCAGTCGATCGACGAGGGCCGGCAGCTTCGTGCGGTACTCCGCACGGGGCAGGGCGAGGATTGCATTGCGATTTTCCGGCGGCGCCAGCGCCAGGAGGGTGCGCAGGGTGGTGCCGGAGGTCAGCGCGCTCACCTCGGCCCGGGTCTCCGGCGAGATCGGGTCATATTGCTCGCGGGCGTCGACCTCCCAGAACTCGCGGGCTGCATTATCGAGCATTCCGAGCCAGGACTGATCATCCGGCGGCCGCCAGTACAGAGCGTCCGCATAATCGGTCACCTGCGCGAAGGATTCCGGCTCGACGCCGTAAATCTGCACGCCCTCGGAATCGCCGTACGGCATTTCCATGAGGCCGAGCGTTTCGATGACGGGCGTCGCGGCGGCGACCTCGGGCAGCTTGAGCAATTCGTCAATGAGCAGGTCGTAATGAGGAAAGCCCTGAATCGGCCTCGAGATGATCACCTCGCCCATGAGCGACTTACCGGCGTTGCGCACCATGTCCACGAAGCCGGTCATGACGCTGACGACGATGATCACCAGCGCGGTGCAGAGCGCCACCGCCGCCACCGCGATGAAGGGAATCACGCGTGTCGTCAGGTAGCGATTCGTGAGGAGGGCGTGGTACATGGCAAACGCACAAACGCACAAACGCGAAAACGCACAAATATCCGGGGCGTCGAACGCAGAGTGTAGCCGCGACCGGAGTTCGCGAGGGAAGCGCGAAGCGCACTACACCCTTGCTCCAAACTCCTCGATCAATTCCTTCGGCACGCCGATGTCGCCCACGATCACCTTTCCGGTGTATCGACTGGATTCACTGCTCGCGGCAAATCCCTTCTTGATACCGACGAACGAAACCGTCCTCGCCGCGCGGATCGCGATTCCCAGCGGCCGGCCCGTGTCGCAGTCGAGACCGGACGGGATGTCGGCCGCCAGCACCGGCCGGCCGAGCGTGTTGACCCACTGGATGACACCCCAGTGCTCGGAGTCCGGCTCGATCGGCCGATCAAGGCCGGTGCCGAAGATCGCATCGACGATGAGATCAGCCTCGCGGGCGTTCATTCGCAGCTCCCGGCGGGCTGCAACGGTCGGCAGGTTCATCGCCGCGCAAATGTCGCAGTTGATGCGGGCGTCGGTGCCTTCGCGCGGTGGTCCGAGGGCGAGGATCTCAACGGCGCACCCTTGGTTGTGCAGGTGCCGGGCGAGGGCATAGCCGTCGCCGCCGTTGTTGCCGGAGCCGCAGATGATGAGCACGGTCGGCATTGACGATTGACGCTGGATGGAGCCAGGCTGCGAGCCTGATAGCATGCGCATTGCTTCATCGCGCAGGGCGATCGCGGCGTTCTCCATCAGCAGGAACGACGGCATCCCGTAGCGGCGGGTTGCTTCGCGATCGATCGCGCGGCTGGATTCTCGGTCGAAGATGAGTTCATGCATGTCTGGTCGGCCTCGCGCGGAATCGTTTGGCAACATGCTACCGTTCAGTTGGTTCAGGGATGGCGCGGTTTGCCATTCGCGGCCGTACACTCACCTCGTTGCCGCCCACCACAACCATCCTGCTGGTTCTGCTTGCGCCGATCGTGATTTCGGGGGGCTATTGGTTCGCGGTGCTCTACCGCGTGATCAGGGCCCGGCGACTGGTTCCAGCTATTTCGCAGGCCCTCGAAGATTCCGGGAAGGCGGACGCCCCTGCCTCCGGCCCGCTGATCTCCATCATCGTGCCCGCGCACAACGAGGAGGATGAAATTGCGGCGTGCGCAACCACGCTGCTGGCACAGGATTACGGGAACTTCGAGGTCATCATCGTTCTCGATCGTTGCACCGATGCGACCGCTGATCGGCTGGCCAAATTCAAGGCCGACGCGCGCCTGCGGATCGTCCAGAACGAATCCTGCCCACCCGATTGGGCAGGCAAGTGCAACGCGGCCTGGGTGGGCGCCAGGGAGGCGAAAGGGGCATGGCTGCTCTTCACCGATGCCGATACTCACTTCGATCCCGCACTGGTCCGAGCGGCGATGAAGATGGCTGAACGCCGCGGGCTCGATCTTCTCAGCCTGCTGAGCACCCTGTCGTCGCAGCGCTGGTTCGAGCGAGTCGTGCAACCCGTCGCTTCGATGACGCTCATGCGCCTGTATCCGATCGATCGCGTCAACCGCCCCGGCACCAAGCGGAACTTCGCCAACGGTCAGTTCATGCTCATCTCGCGCGCGATGTACGAGAAAAGCGGCGGACATGGCGCGGTGAAGCACTCGCTGCTGGAGGATATTGCCCTGGCCAGGGCCGTGCGCAAGGCGGGTGGTGGGGGCGAAATATTCTTCGATTCCGGCATGCTGCGCTGCTCGATGTACACTTCGTTCCCGGCGTTTCGCGAGGGTTGGAAGCGCATCTTCATTGATGCCTGCCGCCGCCGGCCCTGGCGGCTGCGCAAGAACGCGCTTCGATTGTTGTTGCTGGGCGTGGGCGATCCGCTGTGGCGGGCTGCGGCGATCGTCATCTCGATCATCGCGCTGGTGAATGGCGATGGCTCCGCGCTCGTGCCCGCGATTGTGCTCGCGGCTGCAATCCTCACCGGCGCGGCGAAGCATGCAGCCCTGCTCGCGACCTACCGGGCCGGCCGGGCCCCCGCAGCGGCGGTGGTCTTCTACTCATGGGGAGCCGTCGAATTGGCCCGCATCATGTTCGAAGGCGCGCGGGTTCTTTCCCGGCGGACACCCATCCGCTGGGGCGGCCGGGAGTACATCCTCGAACCCCAGGGACCGTGGAATTGACACAGGCGCCGGACCTGACGGGGACCCCAATCACGATGCGCCGCGATTGGGGACCCCTCGAAGGTCCGGGGCGAACATGAACGAGTGCGAACGCGCACAGTGGGCATCGAAATGAAAAAGCGGGCAATCGCCCGCTCGTTCTGACTGCATCTGTGCTGTGTATAAAGCGTGTATGAAAGGTGGAATCAGAGCGTGCCCTTGAGGGTCTGGCTGGGCTTGAAGCCGACGGTCACCGACTCCTTGATGCGGATCGGTTCGCCCGTCGAGGGATTGCGCCCGGTGCGCGCGCCGCGCCGCTTCTTCTGAAACGTGCCGAACCCCACGATGGTGACGTTCTCATCCTTCTTCACGCCCGAAGTGATGCACTTGAGGATGGCATCGAGGGCGCGGGTCGTGGACGCCTTGGACTCGCCCAGTTCGGACGCGACGGCGTCAATCAGTTCGCCTTTGTTCATGTGTGTCTCCCTGGCATCAAAAAGAGAATCGAGAAGTGGAGAGGCGCCGGTGCGCCTCGAAACGCTTGTACAATGCACTGCGAACCGGATATTCGAGAATCTACCCGCTGCCTGCCGCCTGTCAATGCGCCAAGGCGCACTTGACAGATGAGCGCGCCCTCGCGTACTGATCGGCCCCGCCGCAACTTGCGGTGAGAAAGCGAGTCCCAGTGTGTACGCAGGAATCGGGCCGCCGCTACCGGATCGTTCAGAGTGAATCCCTCTCCGCGGGACCGGCGAGGTGGCTGGCCGACCGCGCGGAACTGGTCGTTTGCCCGTGGGACGACCCGCGCTTCAGCGCGGAACTCGCGCAGGCGGAAGGACTTGTGGTCCGCACCTATACGCAGGTGAACCGCGCGCTGCTCGACAAGGCGCCGAAGCTGCGGGTGGTGGGCCGCGCGGGCGTCGCCCTCGAGAATATCGATATTCCCGAGTGCCGCAGGCGGGGCATCGAGGTGGTCCATGCCCCCGGCAGCAATTCGCAGGCGGTGGTCGAATATGTCCTGTGCATGCTCTGCGATGCCCTGCGGCCGCGGGTGACGGTGGATAAGCCTGTCGATCTGCCCACGTGGGAGAAAATCCGGGCCGAAGTCTTCGCGAAGAGGCAGTTGAGCGAAATGACGCTGGGGATCCTGGGCCTCGGCCGCATCGGCAAGAGGGTCGCGCAGGTGGCGGGCGCGATCGGCATGACTGTCCTTTACAACGACATCGTGGAGATTCCGGTCGAGTTGCGGCACGGCGCGACTTCCGTTTCGCTGCAGGAACTCTTCGCAAAGTGCGATGTAATCTCGGTGCACATCGACAGCCGCCCCGGAAACCACCACTTCGTCAACGCGGCCCTCATCAACGAGATGAAAGATGAAGTGCTCTTGATCAACACGAGCAGGGGGCTGGCGATCGATCACGCAGCGCTCGGCGCGTTTCTGCGGTCGCACCCGAAGGCGAAGGCGATGATCGATGTGCACGACCCGGAACCCTTCGATGCGAAGTATCCGCTGCTGGGGTTGCCCAACGCGAAGCTGTTCCCGCACCTCGCGGGGCGCACGGAGATCGCGCTCATCAACATGTCGTGGGTGGTGAAGGATGTTCTGGCGGTGCTTGAGGGGCGCAAGCCGCAGCACCCCGCGCCGGATCTTTCGTTTGATTGACGAAAATCGCGCGAATGAGAATACTCCCTCCCCTGCTCTGCGGGGGAGGGCTGGGGTGGGGGTGGAGGTGGTTGAAAAACCATTGCGGGCCCGCGAGACCTTCGCAAGAACGGGATCCCATGATGTCGAAGCGAATCCGCAATTCTCATCCTTCTGCCATGGAGCGGGCTCGGTCACTTCGCGCCAGCATGGGAAAGACGGAGCGTCTGCTCTGGCGGCGATTACGTGGCAACGCCGCAGGATTCCGGTTCCGCAGACAGTATTCCGTCGAGGCGTATGTGCTCGACTTTTTCTGTTACCAGGCGATGCTGTGCGTCGAAGTCGATGGCGAGCATCATGCTGCTCGGTCGCAAGATGATCGAAACCGGGATGCTGTTCTTCACGCGCGGGGCATTGAGACGATGCGGTTCAGAACGGTTGATGTCATCGAGAATCTCGATGGTGTGATGGAAGTCATCTACTCGAAATGCTGCGAGCGGGCGAAGCGCATCCCATTCAGGTAGTTTCGTGGTTCTCGTTGCGCTTCTGTTCGACACAGATCTGAATGATGCGCCTGGCACCCCCACCCAACCCTCCCCCGCGGAGCAGGGGAGGGCTTCAGGCGGCGGCACTCTCATTCCGAGTCGCGTCGCTGCGCCTCACGACGAATGCGCTTCGCGATTCCATCCGCACTCGGGACATCCTGTATGCATCTGTCCCCGCAGGTCATAGCCGCAGCGTGGGCATCGGCCGCGCTGCGTGCGCACGAATCGCTTCGCCCTGGTGAAGCCGAAGAACAGCCCGAACCAGATCGGGGCGTAGAAGAGTGTGTTGATCAGAAAGCCGGACCAGATGGGGCGGAGAGGCAATGCGCGCTCGTATTGTCCGATCGATCGAGCGCTCGGCGGCAATAGGATTCCGCCTGCAGCGCCGAATCTCCGGCTGGCATCAAGGACTCGCCCCGCCTCGTACCATACCGCACGGAATGGCCAACCGCGCGCTTCCAAGTGACGAATCTCTGAGCTCGCGGCGCCAGAAGTGAAATCCGAAAGCGGCTGATCGAGGGGTGCCCAATGTGGCAATAATTCTCGGGGAGACGGATCAGTGCGCCGAATCTTCTCGTACTTGGTAGCGATACGCAGCGAACCAACATAGGTTGCACCCAATCGATCCTCGCGCGCGATGGACCAATCTTGATCCGCACCCCATTCTCTCGCTTCGACACAATCGTGCTCGTCAAATTCTTGATTGACGAGCATGAAACAAGCGGACCCCCACGCCACGGCGACAGTCGTGATCGTGCCGAGGAACAGGCACACCGAGATGCGCACCAGCCAGCGCTTCATGCCAGGAGTGTAACGCGCGAAAGTCCGGCTCCGCACAGCGCCGATTCGCTAGCGCGAAGTCCGCGTTCCCGCGCGCTCGTTGCTGTGTGAGGAGGAACGTGCCATGAATCCCCGGGCGAGTGGAGACAGTGCGTTGCGCGAGATAGGCCGTGCCACGGAGCGTTGGAGGGATGCATCGCCGGAGACGGTCCCTGCCCCTGTCCGATCAGGCGTTGTCCTTGCCAAGGGAGTGGTTGAAACGTCAAAACCAATTGCCCAACTCGTCTGGGGACCCCTTGAATTCGCGAAGAAAACGCATCTCTTGACGAGGGCATGCCGGGACTATGTCAAGGCAAGCAGAGAACTGGCAAGGGCAGCCGCGGAATTTGCAAAGGGAAGTGGTCAACTGGCAAACTGAAGGGTTCATTTGACCTATTGGGCGACTGGTTCTGACGTTTTCTGCGTTTTCTTTGCGAAAACGCAGGCCGGCTGCTCGGGCGGCCTCTCCGCAAGGACGGGCTGAGGGGCAGTCTGGAGTTGATTGCCGGTCGTTTCGGCGTTCCCTCATCCCGACTTGTGATCACCGGAGGCCGCGAGATCGGGGCCATCGAAGTACGAAGGCAAGGCCTCTTCCCAATTACCATGTTCAGAGGCAACCAGAAGCAAGGCCATGGAGCACGCAGGTTCGACATCACAGGCAACGACGCTTTTCGACCCCGCCTCAATCGAGCGGCCGGACCCGGCCTTGCTGAGGTACTACACGTGGGTGGCGCTGTTGACGCTGGTGGCGTTTCCGTTCGTGTTTCTGCCGCTCTACTGCAAGTACATCACGCTGCGCTACAAGTTCGATGACAAGGGCGTGTCGATGGCGTGGGGGGTGCTCTTCAAGAAGGAGATCTACCTCACCTATCGCAGGATTCAGGACATCCACGTCACGCGCAACCTCTTCCACCGCTGGCTGGGGTTGGCGGAGGTGAGTGTGCAGACGGCCTCGGGCACCTCTGGGGCTGAGATGTCGATCGAAGGCATCCGCAACCCGGAGGCCCTGCGGGATTTCCTCTATTCGAAGATGCGGGGAGTCGAGGAGGATGCGGACCGTGGTGATGCGCACGAAACACTCGACGCTTCGAGCGCGCGCGAGGCCGCGAAGCCGCCGCCACCAGGCGGCGCGGGGGACTTCCCTGCCAGTGAAGATGAAGCTCTCGCGTTGCTGCGCGAAATCCGCGATGGGCTGCGAGAACTCAAGAATGCAACCACAGAGACACAAAGGCACAGAGGGGGATGAATTCATCTGGTAGAAAACAAATTTGTGATTCGTGTAGGTGATGGTGACAACCGCTCAATCTTGCTTTCGATCGCCGAACTCCGACTCCTGACCCCTGACCTCTGACTTCTGACTTCTGACTTCTGACTTCTGACTTCTGATCTCTGACTTCACTCTCCTCTGTGCCTCTGTGGTTGCATCTCCGGAGTTTTTCATGAGCACCTGGTCTCAGGAATGGTCGGCCCGGCAGTTCCATGGCACGTGGCGGCTCATTGCGCCCTGGCTCATGGTGCCGACTGATGTGCCCACGATGCCGCGGCGGGGGCGGAGCGCTTCAGGCGAGGCGAACGAAGGCGTCGAATCGTTCAAGCCCGCCGACGGGTTTCTGCGCTACCTCAAGTTCTGGTTCTGGCTGCTCTTCTGGCCGATGGATGTGGCCCTGCTGGTGATCTGGATCATCCTCGGCGTGTGGAACATCTGGATCGCGCTGGCGGCGGGGCCTCTCATCCTCGTCATCATGATCGTGCCGGATTTGATCGTGTTCGTGGCAATTCACCTGCGCTACGAAGCGACGTGGTACGTCATGACCGAGCGCGCCATCCGCATTCGCCGCGGCATCTGGATCATTCGCGAGACGACGATCTCCTTCGAGAACGTGCAGAACGTGAAGGTGCAGCAGGGGCCGGTGCAGCGGCACTACGGGATTTCCGATCTGGTGATCGAGACGGCGGGGGCGGGGACCTCGAACCCGAAAGCAGGCACAACGGTCGGCAACCAGGGAATCATCGAGGGGATCGCGGATGCGGCGAGGATTCGCGATGTGATTCTGCGGCACTTGCGGCGGAGTCAACTCGCGGGGCTGGGGGATGAGGAGAATGAAGGTTCGTGGGCCGGAGGCCCGCGCCACCAACCGATGAAGCGGCCCGCCACGGCGGGTGAACTGCGCGACTCGCGGAGGAGAGGGTCGCAATTCTCCCCGGCCCATGTGGCCCTGCTGCGCGAAATCAGGGATGAAGTACGAGCATTGGCAGCCGCGTGACGAGCCGCGCGCCGCCGTCAAACTGCGGTTGCCCGTGTTTGCCGCCGTCAGTTCATCAACCGGGAGCAATCGAAGCGCTTCCCCATGGCAGTCATCCTCTGGTAACTTGGTGTGGTTCCTTGCCGGAGAGATGAAGTGTCAGGTGGTGAGATCATTGTCACGATGATGGCTGCTGCGGCCGCGCTCTTCGGCTGGGTGCGCTGGTATTGGCTGCTGTCGCGAATCACGCCGCTGGCAGTGCGGCCGGGGTTGAGGCAGGCGCTGGCGGTCGCGCCGATCATTCTCTGCTTCGGGCTGATCGCGATTCTGCTCTTTTATTCGTCGGACGATGTCAAGAGCTCGCGGATCTACATGTTCATGTACACGGTGCTGGGCATGGGCTGGCTGGCGGGGCTGACCATTCTCATGCCGCTCTTCGGGCTGAGCATGCGCGATGATGTGCTGGAGCGCGGAAATGCCGCGGCGGCGCCGGCCATCGTCGGCCTGATGGCGGGTTGGATGCTCGGTTTCGCGGGCGGGAACATCGGCGACGGGCCGGGCTGGTGGGTGGTCATCTTCTGCGCGGGTCTTTCGTGCGGTTCGCTGCTGATCTCGTGGATCATTCTGCACCTGATTGCACACATCAACGACACGATCACAATCGAGCGCGATGCGGCCGCAGGCTGGCGTTTCGGCGGATTCATGGCGGCGTCGGGGTTGATCCTCGGCCGGGCTGTGGCGGGGGATTGGACATCCGCAGGCGCGACGCTGCGCGATTTTTCTGAAATCGCATGGCCGGTCATCATCCTGCTGGCCCTGGAACTGTCGGTCGAGTGGATCTTTCGGCCGCGGGGCGACCGGCGGCCGGGGAGCGCATTCGCGGGCGGAGTGACGCCGGCGGTGTTCTACATGGGCGCGGCGATGGTCTGGCTCATCGCGGTGGGGTGGTGGTAATGTTGTTGACGGTGCCTTTTTCATGCGAGCGTATCGATGATGCCGCGTTCCGGACGATCCGGCTGCGCACGATCTTCGAATGCGGCAAATGGGATCCGCAAGTGGGGGATTCGGCTTCACTTTCGCCCTGCGTAACGGTGCTGCGCGAGGAGGCGTGGAGCGAGATTGCCGCAGCAGCGGAGGCAATGGCGGTGGAGATGCTGGAAGCGGAGCGCGAGTTGCGCGAGCGGCCTGAACTCTGGCGCCGACTTGGTCTGCCGCGCGGCGTGCGCGCGGGGTTGGCGGCGGCGCAGCGCTTTGTGCACGATCGCGTAGCATGTAATAACGACTCAATCAGAGTCGTTCGCTTCGACTTTCATTTCACGAGTGAAGGGTGGCGGATCTCCGAGGCGAACAGCGATGTGCCGGGCGGCTTCATCGAAGCGTCCGGCTTTACGCGGCTGGTTGCGGAGCACTTCGACGATCATGCAACGGCCGGCGATCCCGCGGAGGAGCTTGCCAGCGCCTTCGCAAACAGGGTGCGCCCGGGAGCGCTCGCGGCGCTGGTGCACGCGACTGCCTACACGGATGATCGGCAGGTGATGCTCTATTTGAGTCGTGCCCTGGAGCGCGTCGGGCTGAAGGCGCGCGTTGTCGGTCCTGACTGCATCGCTTGGAAGTTCGATGGCGCAGATAGGCGGCCGCGCGTCGCCCTCGGCGAAACGGTGGAAGGCATCGACGCCATCATCCGGTTCTTTCCGGGCGAATGGCTGCCGAACCTCCCGCGGCGCGCAGGGTGGAAGGGCCTCTTTCGGGATGATGGTGTTCCGATCAGCAATCCCGCGACGGCGCTCCTGACGCAAAGCAAGCGATTTCCCTTGGTATGGAATCAACTCGAGACTCCCATGCCGACGTGGCGGCGATATCTGCCCGAGACGATTGCGGCATCGTCCGGCAGGCTTCAGGATTCCGAGTGGGTGACTAAGCCGGCGCTCGGCCGCGTGGGTGAGGCGATCGGCATGGCCGGCATGACCTCGCAGAAGGACTGGAAGAACATCCGCCGCGCTGTTCGAAGGCGGCCGCGCGAGTGGATCGCGCAGCGCCGCTTTGACATGCTTCCCATCCAGACTCCCGAGGGTCAGAAGTATCCGTGCGTGGGAGTGTTCGTGATCGCCGGCAGCGCGTGCGGTATCTATGGCCGCGTATCGAACACGCCGCTTATCGATCAACATGCATCGGACATGGCGGTGCTGGTGGAAAGTGCCAAGGCCCATGGACACGAAGGACTTCGGCGAGCTCAGTCGAGCCGCACGAAGAAACGAAGTGGAAGGGAGGAGCGAATCCTTGCACCCGCAGGAACTCTATGAGCTGTGGACTCCGCCGCTTGCTCCATGGTCGGCGTGGGTGAAGCCGGTGCTCTTCGCGCACCTGGTCAACACCGCTCCGGAGGCGGAAGAGGCGCGAGTGCTGGACGGCGCGCGAGGCATGATGCTCGACTGGGCGCCGCGCGCGGGCGAAGGGTGCGGGATCGTGCTCGACCTTCTCGGCGCGGAACCGATCCTGATGGGATTGGCCCTGGCCCTGCGCGGATTTCAGCCCGTGATGCTCTTCAACACCACTCCAGGCGCGGCTGCGCTGATTGATGTCAACGACGCGATTCTGGCGCTGCGGGGCAGTGCGGGCGTCATGCGCGAAGCGCGGCTGGACGGCAGTTCCCCGCCGGTCTTCCTTCTGGACAGCCGGCGCATGCGTGGCCAGCCGCGGCCGATGGCCTACGACAACCGGTGGATGACATTCCCGCAGGATTTCCCTTCCGGTGCGGCCCTGCTGCGGGGCGGCGTGCGCGAGATGGTGCTGGTGCTGGACGAGGTTGGCAAACCCGTGGATGACCTCCGCCACGTGCTTGTGCGCTGGCAGGAGGCGGGGATTGCGATGAGTTCGGTCGATCCCTACGCGCGGGAAACGCGAAGGGATCCGACGACGATCACGAAGCCGTTCGGTCTGCGGCTCATGTGCCGGCGGGCGTTCGCGCTGCTCGGGCTGCGACGGAACTCGGCGGGCGGCTTCGGGGCCATCGTGCCGGAGCCATCGCAGGGCGGAGCGTCATTCGGGTGATTAATCTCCGCACGCACGGAGGTCACTGAGACGGCCAATTGGCCGGAGCAGGAACTTGCAGAAATTGGACATTTCGCGCGGTCGATGAGCGCTGGTCATAAGCCTGGAGTAACGGCACCAGGAGTGCATCGGGTATCTCTTTGACTGAATTAGAGGCGAGACTCGTTTTGAGGTCCATCAGAAAGATTGGCGGGACCATTTCAGGCAAACCCGATCCACTCCGCGCGCGGCCCAGTTGCAATTGCATGGCAGGCGCGCCTGATTGATTGCGACTCGGGACGAGAACATTTACGATCAACGATTCACCGTTGTGCTGAATGACGTGAAATTGGCCGTGGGCTTCCCAACCTACTTCACCCCAACCGACCGGCTGCCGAAGAATCACCGATTCAATGTCTTGGCCGATGTTCGAAGCCCGACCATCGAAGGCGAACATCATTCGCAGCAGTATTCCCACGATAAGCGCGACGAAGAGCAGTACAGCAATTACCAACAACCTTCGGCGCGGCGAGTTCTCCGTCAAACAGGTGTCATCCGGCATCACCGTCATTAATCGTTTCATCAACCGCCTCGCCTTCTTCGGGGTTTTCGCCGTCGGCAGCCTCCAGCGCCGGTGCATCGAGCTTGACGATGCGGCCGCGGGTCATGCGGCGGACGTTCATCCGCAGTTCCCCGCCCGCCGCCACCTGGGCTTCGAAGTCCGCCACGCTCATCACCGGCACATCATTGATGTGCGTGATGATCTCATAAGGTTTGAGCCCCGCGATCGAGGCCTTGCTGCCGGGTTCGATCTTCGACACGATGACTCCCGGTTCATCCTCTGCGCGCTGGAAATAGCGGCGCACCTCGAACGTGAGGTCCTTGATGGTCAGGCCGATGCGTTCGTGCTCGAACTTCGCGGCCGAATCATAATGCCGCGGGCTTTCCTGCACAGTGAAGTCGGCCGTCTGCTTCTCGCCGTTGCGCACGTATTCGAGCGTGAACGGCTTGCCGAAGCCGAGGTCGGTGAGCTTCTGCGCCAGCGTGTTGTCGGCGGCGGGCCAAGGTGGGGGAATCTGCTCGTAATACTGCTCGGGGATCTCGTCATACATCTCCCAAGGGAACTGCTCCATGAAGGAGTAGTACTCGCTGGACATGTCGATTTCGATGGGCCGCGGCTCGCCCTCGACGTTGAAGCGCAGCATGATGTCGCCGACTTCCAGGCCGGCCTGCGCGGCGGGGGAGTTGGAGTAGATGTGGATGACGATGGCGCCGGTCATGCCGTCGCTGGTTTCGTCGGAAACATTGTTCATCCGCGCCAGTTCGGGATCGAGGGGCTGGAGCTCGACGCCGAACCATGCGATGCGATTCTCCTCTTCCTCGGAGAGCGGAACGTTGTTGGGATCGAGGTGGGCATCGGGATTGGTGATGATGTCGCGCAGGTACACCACCGGGGTGAGCATGGTGCCGCCGTAGCCGTATTCGTCTTCGACGGAGACCTTCTGCCGCTGTGCCAGCGGCATCGCGACCAGCGCGCCCTCGCGCGAGAAGAGGAATTCGGGCGCTTGATAGGCCGATGCGGTCTCCGGATACACCTGACCGCGCCAGCCGAACGCGAACGCGGCGATTCGCGTGTGGCCGGCAAAATCGGTTCGGGTTTCGCCCTGCACCCGCACTTCGGCGGAAAGCAGCAGTTCGTTGCGATGTTCGAGGATGGGCGAGCCGTCCAACGGGAGCGCTCCGCGGAGGGGGTCGGCTGTGCGGGCGAGAATGGCGCCATAGTCCTTCAGCGTGCCGGCGAATTCGGCATCCATCTCGGTGCCATCCTTCTGCACCACGGTGATGCGCTCGAGGCGCGCCGTGACCTTGGGCTTGAGGTTGGCGGGAATGAAGATGGTCGTGTCGTCCACGACGACCCCCGCACCGGTCCATTCGGTCTCGGACGCATCGGGGCCGCCGCCCATGAACATGCTCATCGCGTCACTCTGCGCGGGGCTGCGGAAGCGGATCGTCACGCGAACGATGCCATAGTCGGCGCGTTCGCTGGTGCGCAGGATGAGATTGTCCAGATCGAGCGCGGAAATCAGCGGCCAGCCGGTGGGGGAGCCCTTCCATGATCCATCGGCATCCAGTTCATCATTGAATGTGAGACCGACACCGTTGCCTGCGGCATCGACGACCAGCGGTCCGCCGCCCGCGGGGGTCGAGGGTTCATCGCCCTCGCGAATGATGATGGAGGAACCGACCTGTGAGACCTGCGTGGTCCATTGCCCATCGCCTTCGGTGTAGCCGACTGTGTAGAACGGGCCTTTGGCGTCAGCATTGAAAGCAAGCGGCATCGCGCCCTGCAGCGGCCGCTCGAGTTCGAGAATGACCGCGGGCTGATCGAGGCCGTAGGAGATCGGCTGCGCTGAGATCGTCTGACCGTTGAACGCCACTTCGATCTTGTCGATGAATCGCGGGTGCATCATCGGGTCGCCGGTGATGACGGTAGTGGGGGAGAGCACGAGGCCCGCGACTTCCGCGGGGCGCTCTTCCGCGATCGAGCCGGCGCCATCCTGATAGTGGTACTGGCCGCAGTTGGGGCAGCGATAGTGCCAGCCGCCACCGGAGGGCTCCTCGCCCCTGTCGTATCGGAGCGTGTACTGCACGCGCACCAGTGATGGCTGCGCTTTCTCGGCGATGGCGGCCGGGTCGGCGCTGGTGGCCACGGCTCCCTCCTGCCGCGGTGCAGCGAAAGCCATCCCGGCAACAGTTGTCGCGAGCATTGTCGTGAGAACGAGTCGATTGGTTCTGTTCATGGCTTCTGATCGCTGGAAAGAATGGACAGGGCGTGGATGTTGTGCCCGCGACTGGCGCTCTGCTGGAAAGGTGTCACCGTTTGGAATGATCGCGGGAGAAATCAAGCACGATCTGGCGCGGCAGGCCGTTGCGGAGAACGTGGAACGTGAGTCGATGCACGCGGCTGACATTCTCAATGGCGGCGGCGTGAATCTCCTTGAGATCGTCAAGCGATGCAATTTCCTTGTCGCCGACCTTCGTGATGATGTCTTGCTCGCGCAGGCCGGAGCCTCCCGCATTGCCGGGATACTTGAGCGCATAAATGAAGACACCCTGCTTGCGGTGGAAATAAAGGTCGGGATTGTCGAACTGGTTGATCTCCTTGGCGGCGAAATCCCAGCGCGGACAATCGAGCTCCTGACCTTCAACCGTTCCCTTTTCGCGCGGAGTGAGCTCGAAACTGAGCCGCTTCCCGCCGCGCATGATCTCGAGAGTCGCGGGCTGATCAAGAGGCAGGAGCCCGACCGCCCGCCGGGCCTGCGGCAGATCTTCCTCGGTGATAGCCGTGAGGGCCACGCCGTTGATTGAAACGATGCGGTCGCGGGGCAGAAGTCCAGCCTGACGGGCCGGGCTCTCGGGATCAGTCTCCGCCACCATCACGCCATCATCGCCTTCGAAATACATGTCGCGGCTGAAATCGCGAAGCGGCTGAAGCTGCAATCCGGTCCACGACCACTGCACCTGGCCGTATTCGCGAAGCTGCGGGATGAGGAGCTGCACTGTTTCCGCGGGAATCGCGAAGCCCATGTTGTCGGCGCCGCCGATGCCGCGCGCGTTGATGCCCACAATCTCGCCGGCGGTGTTGACAAGCGGTCCACCAGAATTGCCGGGGTTGATGGCGGCATCCGTCTGCAGCCAGAGCGAATACTCGCTCACCTGATCCAGATATCGACGCGTGCACGAGATGATGCCGATCGAGACTGAGCGATTGAGGCTGAAGGGCGCGCCCATTGCCATGACGAAGTCGCCTTCCTCGAGCGTTGTGGAATCGCCGAAGAGCGCGTATGGCAGCGAACCTTCTCCTTCCAACCTGAGTTGCAGCACTGCGATGTCGGTGGCTTTGTCGGAACCGAGCACATCCGCTTCCATGGCCCGGCCGTCGGAGAGCAGGCACCGCACCTTGACGGCCTTCTCGACCACGTGCCAGTTGGTGACGACTTCGCCCCCCGGTGACACGATGACACCGCTGCCCGTGACCTCCTGTGAAATGCGCTCGCCCTGCTGGTGGCTTTCCTGAAGGCAGCGGATGAAGACGACCGCGGGGAAAACCTTCGACTTGGCTTCACGCACGATGCGCCGGAAGTCGGCATCGGAAACCGCGGCGCGATCGGCCTCGTCTTGAGCCGCGTGCCCGGGCGGCGCCACTCCAAGCGCCGGGAGAAGAGCCAGAGATGCAAGAATGATCAATCGGGATGGGCGCATGCGACAAACTCCATTGATAGCTGGTCATGATCCGAATGATACTGTCCAAGCCCAAGGGGGCACCCGAAATACTGTTGTCGCGGCGAAAAGTTCGGTGATCCGGCATTACGGCGCCATGCGCAGGTCGTCCGGAGAGATCGCCGCAAGATCGGGCGCTGTCGCGTCGGCGCCGCCCCTCTCCGTTGCCGAGCCGAGCAAAAACACCTTCATTCCCGCCCGCTGTGCGGCGAGGACCCCGGCTGGAGCATCCTCGATGACGGCGCACCGGTTGGGGGGAACGCCGGCGCGGCGGGCCGCGAGCAGAAACAGGGCGGGATCGGGTTTGGCCGGCGCGGCGTCGTTGCCATCCGCGACCGCATCGATGAGCGGGCGCAACCCCAGACGGTCGATGAGCGCCCGAGCATTGCGGCTGGAGGAAGCGATCGCGATCCGAAACCCCCGATGTCGCAATGCCGACAGGAGCTCGCTTGCCCCCGGAGCAAGATCGGAGGGCGTGATCGATTCGATGGCGCGCAGATAGAGCGTGTTTTTGCGCGCGGCGAGAACCTCCCGCTCCGCCATTGTGTAGACCCGCTGCGCGCGTTCGAGAATGATGTCCAGCGAGCGCATGCGATCGACGCCGCGCAGCCGCGCCGGCCAGGAGGGTTCGAATTCGATGCCTTCCGCGCGGGCGATCGCGCGCCATGATTCCTCGTGGAACCGGTCGGTGTGCACGAGCACGCCGTCGAGGTCGAAGATGACGCAGCGGTTGTAGCTCATGACTCGAGGTTCCAGATCTCTGCCGCATCCTTTTGGATGTGCTTTGCTTCGCCGCGAACGATTGCGCGAACAATGTCACGCGGGCCACAGTTTCGAATCGTGACGTGTGCATCCTCGATCGTGACATCGAAACGATTGCCGCGCCACATGAAGGGAAATCGGAGCGACCGCCAGTGTGAAGGAAGGTGCGGATCAAGAGTGAGAATTTCCGCATGCAGCGCGGGCGAGATGCCGGCGAACCCATATGCGATCGTCTGCCACAACATGCCGCAGTTGGCGATGTGGATTCCCTCCGCTGCGCCGCCGTGCTCGACATCCAGATCAATGGCGCACGCGCGCTGCCAGAATCGCCACGCGTCGTTCTTCAATCCAAGCCGTGCCGCAAAGAGGGCATGCGTGGCCGGTGAGAGCGACGAATCGTGCGTCGTGAAGGGAAGGTAATAGTCCCACGCCCTCCGCCGCTCCTCATCCGAGAACCCGGGAAGGAGATTCATCAGCAGAGTGACATCCGCCTGCTTGAGCGCTTTCGATCGGTACAAGCGCTCCAGAGGAATCTGCGCTGCCCACGTGCGCGAACGGTCCTTCCACACCCTTTCGAAATCAGGGTCCGAAAGACGATCGAAGTTCTCGCACTGAAGGATCAGACATGGATCATCGCGATGTCGAAGGAGGGGAAGGTCAGCGGCCTTGCTCCACGACAGCCACTCTTCCTCGGAAACCCTTGGCCTTGCATGTTCCGCAGCGAAGCAAAGTGCGAAAGAAACCAGTTCGTTCGTGTACGCGTTGTCATTGCTGAAGGGTGTGTATTCATCCGGTCCCATCACTCGCTGGAGATGCGGCTGGCCATCGGTCCAATCGATCCGGCTCATCCAGTAGCGCGACGTCTCGATGAGAACTTGTTGCACATCCTTGCGAAGCAGAAACGATTCATCTCCCGTCGCCGCCGAGTAGTGAGCGAGGGCATAGACGACATCAGCGGTGATGTGAATTTCCTGCTCGGCGTAGATCGGGTTGGGACATTCCTCCGTTCCCTCCGGCCCACCCTCCCAGGGATACCTCGCGCCCAAGTAGCCGCGCGACTTCGCATTCTCCTTGGCGGCGGGAAGGGTGCGAATGCGAAACTCAAGAAGCGCGAGCGCCCGTTGCGGATCCGTGTGCTGGTAGAAAGGAAGAAGATATACCTCGGTATCCCAGAAGAAGCGCCCCCAATACGCTTCGCCCGAGTAGCCCTTGGCGTCGATCGCCATGCGTGAGTTTGCCCCGGGATGGGCGCGCTCCAGATGAAACAGAGCGGTTCGGATCGCGATCTGGGAGTCAAGGTCGCCTGCAATCTCGATGTCGCACGACTCCCATCGCGATTGCCATTCCCGAAGGTGCGCATCCCGCGCGCGAGCGTGCCCCTCCGGCAGTGGCACAGGTCGAAGACCGGCCGCGGAAAGCGGCCCGCTTGCGATGAATGGTCCAGCCTCCATGTCCGGGCTGTCGATGCGAACGTGAGACCGCTTCTCAATCGAAATCGGGGCCCTCGCTTCAAGTTGGCACATGCTCGCCCACCAGGCCCGCCGTGGTTCGGTGTGTTGGATTCTCGACACTTCGGTGCGCAGATCTACCGACGACTCGAGAGCGACTTCGTCATCGCGATCCGTTTTCACGCGGCAGTGCAGAAATCCACCCGTCTGAGCGAACTCAATCGCTTTGAAGTGATCAAACCCGTTCGTGCGCACATCGGCGTCAATGCCTGACTCAATCACGAGATCACACGTGGAATCCGATTCAATCCTCAGTGACTGGATGCACGTTCGCTCATCCGTGGCACTGAGAAATCGCTGGTACTCGAGCGCGATGACCTTGCCGCCTTGTGTGCGCCATTGAATCGTTCGCGAGAGCATCGCGCTGTGCAGATCGAGCACTCTCTCGTGCGATGTGATGTCGCATCGCTCCATGTCCAGCCGCTCGCCATCCACGATGGGCGTCAGCCACAGGAACCATGGCAGGTTGATGAGTTGCAGGCCGAGCACAGGGTGCCGGCCATATACACCGGGGACAAATGTTCCCCATTTCGAAATCGGATGGCGCATCACCTCGCTGGTGACGTTGGCGGGAACTCTCTCATATTCCTCGCACTGGGGCGCACTGACGAGTCGCTCTTCGAGCGACCCGCGCACGTGCAGGCCGCCGCTTCCGAGCGTGAACAATCCCTCCCACGCCTTGAAGGTTTCCGGAGAAAAGCCACGCTGAATCAGAAGCCAGCTTTCCGCTGTGTCGCGACTCATGCAGCCATCGTAATCGGATCGATTCGCGCAGTGGCATCCTTATCCCAGAGACAGTGGCACAGGCGTCCCGCTGCTCTGCAGAAATCCTCCGGGGTGCCATGGGCAAACTCCGGTTTGCCCGTGGTTCAGCGCCCGAATGAAAAGACACCACTGGCAAGCGAAGGTCGCCGCCGCGACCCCATGGCACGCCCATGACGATCGTTTCTACAGAGCAGCATCCCGCCTGTGATCGATGATCTGGCTCGATGCCCAGGTCATCGATGCGGGGCAGCGCGCATCCCTCACTCGGCGGCTTCGACCCTCGAGGTCTCGCCGCTGACACAGGCGGGGACGCCTGTGCCACTTCTCATTTCAGGTCTCGCAACTCCGGTCCGAACCATCCCTACAATCCGCGAACCGTCCGATTCCCATGACCATGATCGAAGCCGCCCAACTCGATTCCTCTCGAACCGCACAGCGCCATGCGCCCCCCGTCGCGGAAGTGGTCGGCGTGCGCAAGACCTATTTCAAGCCGGATGGTTCGGTGCTGGTGGAGGCCCTCAGGGGGATTGATCTCGCCATTCCACAGGCGCAGTACATCGGAATCATGGGTGCCTCGGGGTCGGGCAAATCGACGCTGATGAACGTCCTCGGCTGCCTCGACCGACCAACAGTGGGGCAATACCTGCTCGATGGACGCGATGTGGCGCAAATGGACGACACTGAGCTCAGCCGCGTCCGCGGCCGCAAGATCGGCTTCATCTTCCAGGCGTTCAACCTGATCAGCGAGCTCGACATGGTGGGCAATGTCGAGGTGCCGCTGTTCTATCAGGCGGTGTCCAAGAGCGTTCGCCGCAAGCGCGCCATCGACAAGCTGAATCTGGTGGGCTTGGGGGATCGGCTGGGCCATCGGCCACGCGAACTTTCCGGCGGGCAGCAGCAGCGCGTCGCGGTGGCCCGCGCCCTTGTCACCGATCCCCTGATCCTGCTCGCCGACGAGCCGACCGGCAACCTCGATTCTCAGACCGGCGTCGCCATTCTGGATCTCATCGATGAGCTTCACCGTCAGGGGTTGACCATCATTGTGGTGACGCACGACGACAAGGTGTCCGCCCGCTGCCAGCGCATCATCCGCCTGCGCGATGGATTGATCGAGAGCGACACGATGATGAAGTGACTCTCCGCAGTCGCCGCCCCCGGAGAGCGACGCGCGGAGGCCTAAGAGAAGAGAGAGAGCGCGAAGCAGGGGATCGCGAGCAACTCCCCACCGAAGCGGTGGGGGCCCAAACATGGGGCGCAAGGCCGCGACTTCCGCCTGACGAATGTGCGTGGAGCACGCGTTGATTGCCTGATGGCGGTCCCCACGGAGGGCACGGAGAGCAAGGGGGACAGAGAAGGAGCAGGAGACTGAGCATGTCAGAATCAGAGAGCATTGCCGTACAAGAGCTGTTTGACCTCGCTACGAACAGCAAGTACTACCTAGAAATACGCGTCGCAGCGGTCAAATCACTCGGAACGTACATCTCCAGCGATCCGCGCGTAGCGAACATGCTGGCGACCATTGCAAACAACGGAAAGCACTACAAGGAGATAAGGGTGGCGGCCGCAGAGTCACTTGCGAGAGGTGGGAATGCCAAGGGCCTATGAATCTGAAAATGGGTTGCAGCACATCGGGTAGAGCATGCGGCCAGGACGGCGCGGGTGTGGCGGCCGCGGTTATCGACCCAGAATGGGACTCTCCACGCCGTTCGGCGTGGAGACCTCGGCAGCGCCAGAAGCCGGCGCAATTCCATTCCCAGGCCTCCACGTACGCGGAGCGGCGTGGAGATGAGCGTCGCGGGAGTTGGTGGTGGGGGAGTACCTGAGACGGTCAGCCCGGCCCTGGCGCACGCGACTAAGTGACAACCGGAATCGCAGCGGTCAGGCCAATGAGCGGCGCGGCAGACGCGATTTCGAATTCGATGGGCGGCCGCTTGTAGCGCTCCGGCTTCTTGTTCCCCAAGTACTGGGCGGTGTACGGATGCTGCATGAGCGAGTACACGATGAAACTTTCGACCTGCCGCGTGGTGGTCGGGTCGGGAATGGATGACAGAAAGATCCGGTAGAGGGGCTCGAGCGCGATTCGCTGGGCATTAATGACGTCCGGGCTGCAGTCCGGGAGCACCACCCGCTGGCCCGCAGTGAACCGTTCGAGGTCCACGCCCGCTGCATACCACCCGGCTCGCCAGTCCCTGAGTTCCGTCCACAGCCGGCCCGTGAACCCATCGCGGCCCGCGGTCATGCCCACATAGTTGATGAGGTACGCTCCCTGCTGCTCTAGGCACCAGAGGTACACACCTCTCTCGCGGCACTGAGGCGCGTTCCAGACGGTCGTGAATCCGGGAACATCCACGAAGGTGTAGGGAGTGGCGCAGAACTCGATCCGCATGGCGTGGATGGTACCGCGGGGGCAATTGGCGGCGGGCTATCCTTTCGCGTCGCTCCACGGCCCGGCTGGGAGGGGCGACGAGCTAATGAGACGGATACGATCCGGCATCCCCCATGGCAGATTTGGAGCCAGCGTATCTACTGGACATACTTACGGCAGTGAACGAGCTTCACGCGGGCGCTGCTGCCCTATTTGAGCAGAGCGGAAACACGCCGCGGCCTGGTTCAATGGCGCATAACGAGCACCAGACGTTCGCGCGGCCAGCGTCCATCATCTCGGCATGCTCGATGAGTTTGATGTTCCTTGAGTACGCTGACGAACATCTCAGTCTCTTCGGGAAGGCTCTCGTTGAGCCCATCGAGATATTCGCGTCCTTCACCTGCATCAGGTCCATGCTGGAGGCATGCTCGATTGTCGTTTGGATAGCTGATCCAGCGATTGACGCGAAGGAACGAGTAGCACGAGTGTTCGCGCACCGGTACGAGGGCCTTGAACAACAACTGAAGTGCGCGCGAAGCTTCGGCGCTACGCCCGGCGAGCTCGACAAGATGAAGGCGCATACCGACACCGTTGAACAGCAAGCCATCGCTGTGGGCTATCCACCACTACTCAACACGAAGGGAGATCGGAAAGGCATCGGCACCGTGATGCCTCCGGCCACGGATCTAATCAGACTTAGCCTTGGCGAAGAACCGATGTATCGGCTCTTGTCGGCGGTCGCACATGCGCATCACTGGGCACTCGGGCAGCTTGGATTTCGAGTGCCAAGCGTCCCCCCGGCCACGATTGGAACTACCCCTTTGCACCACCTAGAGAAAGATGTAAAGATCGGCGTGTTGGCGAACGTTGCATTGCTTGGGATCGGAGCGTTCAGCAAATCGCTGTGGCACTTCTCCCAATACATGAATTGGGATCGGACCGAAACCGTCAGCGTGTTCGAGAAAGTATTCGATACGTTGCAAGTCAAGGAATCTGAGCGATTCTGGCGGTCTGCCAGCGCGTAATGCGGTGCGCGCGGCGCGGAAGCGCGCCCCGGGCACACGGGCAAGATGCCCGTGCCACCCAGACCAAGGAAAGACACGGAGCGCAGCAGCGACGGCTGTGGTTGCAGCAGCAGAGCGCGGCGGTGCCGGGGACCGAACAGCGCTTGACATTTCCGGGCGCGCGTGAGCGACCTGGGGCCGGCCACAGGCGAGCGGGCACACTGCATGTGTCAACAGGCGGAGTCCGGCTGCGAAGCCGGCGGTTCCATTTGCAATCGGAGCGGTTGCAACGTCAGAACCAATCGCCCAATTTGCAAATTGAACGGGCGAGTGTGCGACTGGGACCCTCGATTTTGCATCAGGAGCGAAGGATTTCGCCAAGGCAGGCGCGGACTGTGCAAACTGACCCCTTGTGGATGCGTCGGGAATCGCCCTTTTTGCAGAGGGAACCGCTCCGATTGCGCATTGGGCAATTGGTTCTGACGTTGGAACCCGGTATTTCCCGAGAAAATCGCAAAAACTGATGATGTTGCGGGTGCGGGCCGCGGCAGGGAGGGGGCTGGTGCATCGACGGCTGGAGGCGAGATGGAAGCCTCACGGCGGCGAAGGGTTGGGGAGAGGCGGGCGATGTTGGCGGGACCTGGAGAAGTCGTGTGGAAAGGGCGAAATCGCTTGTCTGAAGGTCGAGCCGATGCATTCACATGTGCAGGTTGCGGGGAAAGTTCCCTCCGCATCGGGGCCATCCTCCTCCTGGCCCAATCCTGTCATCTCCAATTGCGCCATCCATGCTGCCGATAGAGTCCGGGAAGGGTTGTTGACAGATGCGTATTCTCGGCATCGATCCCGGCTTGTCGATTACCGGCTACGGCTGCGTGGAGATCGTCGAGAATGCCGCCGAGCCAAGACTGGTCGAGGCGGGTGTGTTCAGGCTGAAATCGAAGCAATCGCTCGCCTTTCGCCTGGCCCAGTTGCACGATGACCTGGCGGCGGTGCTTGAGGAACTGCAGCCGCAGACGATGGCGGTTGAGAAGCTCTTCGCGGCCTATCGCCACCCGCGCACGCCGATCCTCATGGGCCATGCGCGCGGCGTGGTGCTGCTGCTGGCGCAGTTGCGCTCGATCGAACTCGTCGAGCTGAACGCGACTGAGGTCAAGAAATCGATCACGGGCAACGGCCACGCCGGCAAGGAGCAGATGCAGCGCTCCATCATGTCGCAGTGCCGGTTGTTGACATTGCCTGAGCCTCCCGATGTGGCCGATGCGATCGGGATCGCCCTGTGCGCGGCGCGCCGGATCATGCTGGCGCGTGTGTGAGGATGGTTGAGATTGGTGGATACCCACCCCCTGACCCCCTCCCTCAATGGAGGGGGAATGGACACGCAGCCGCGCGGGCGTGCGCGCGGCTGCAAGAGTCGAACGTTCAGTCTGAACCGACACCGACTGATCAGCGGCCGCCACCACCGCCGCCCTGACCTCCGCCTCCGCCACCACCACCGGGAGGCGCGCCACCGGCCCCACCGGGACCGCCCGGTCCGCCGCCGCCACCGGGGCCGCGGCCGGGATTGATCGAGCGCTCGAGCTGTGCGATCTGGTCAGTGCTCAGGATTCCGTCGAGCTCCTTTTTCAGCGCATCGCGCGCCTCTTGAATCTTGGGCTGTGCAGCGCGGAAGTCCTCGCCTGCGTCGCGCCGCGCATCGCGCACCGCGATCACATAGGTTTCGACCGGCCAGAGCGCGACCATGGTCTGCTCCTCGCCCAGATCGAATCCTGCGATGGTGTGGACGATGTTGTCCCAGCGCGTGTCGAACGTGCCGAGGAGATCGGTTGCCTTTTCGAGTTGCTCGCCGTCGAGCGCCTCATCGAGCGATGTTGCGAGGGCCGCGCGATGCTCCTCGTTCACCTTTTCGAGCTGGGCCTGCATTTCGCGGCCTCCGCCAAATCCGCCCGCGCCGCCGCGGCCGCCACCACCGCCACCGCCTCCTCCACCGCCACCCTCACCGCCGCCGCCTTCTTCCATGCGCTGGCGCATCTGCTCGCGAATGGTTTCGCGAAGTTCTTCCATGGCAGCGCCGTGTTTGGTGCGGCGCTCGGTATAAATCGTCACCAGCTTCGCGGTGGTCTCTTCATCGAGGTTCTGACCGGCCGCGAACGCCTTGACCTGCAGTTCCCATGCCGCCGTGCGGTCTTCTTCGGAAAGTTGCGGGCCGAACTGCCCGCCCTGGAATCCGCCCTGCCCACCGCGCTGCCCGCCGCCTTGCCCGCCCGCGCCGCCGCCCCCACCCTGAGCCAGCGCCAGCGGCGCAGCCAGGGAGAGTGCACAGACAGCGCCCAACAACTTCATGCCTCGCATGTGATCCTCCTTGGGACGAGGAAACGCAAGCGCGATGGAGACACTCCACCCTCGCTGCATCCTCCAGATGTTGGCACAACGACCGCCGGCCGCTCCGCATTGCATCCTGACGAGCCCCCCCGTGATCAATCGCCTGGGGCGGGTTTCGCGGCCAGGCTTAGAATCACGGTGACGGCTGTGCCCGGCGGCGGCACATGGGCCGTATTCACCTCCCATTCAGGCGGGTGAACTGCCTCCTGGTCGGCGAGGACCTCGCTCCAGCCCAGGACCTCATCGCCGAACGTCACCAGCCCGATCACCGAGCCGCTGTAGTCGGCTTCGTAGATCTCGCGTTCACCCATGGATGCCGGCGCTTTTCGCATGCGCGATCCGCCAAACACCCATTCGCTGGCGGGGAACTCATGCTCGCCCCGGTAATCGCGGATCCATGTTCCGATGGACTCGCGAACGGTGGCCCCGGATCGATCCACGTACATGACCTCGACTCGAATCTCTGCGCCGCTTGGCGGCGATACCGAAACCTCGTCGTTGTCGTATGACCATCGACCCGGCGTGCCGGGCTCGAATCCGGTGGCCAGCAGGGCGGCGTGGAGGTGGCTCGGCCGCGCCTCAGTTACAATCAGCGATTCATGCTCGCGCGTTTGCGGCGAGCAGACGACCTGCTCAAGCCACCCGACATCGAGGCAGGCGATGCCGTCGAAGCGCACCTCCCCCGCATCGACGTGCACCTCGATGTGCGGGAATGGGCGCAGAATGACCGGGACCTTCGCATCATCCTTCGGATCGATGACCTCACCTGGGGGAATTGACTCGTCGGCCATGGCAGCGCCGCTGGACGCTTCCTCGGCACCACCAACAGGTGGCGGCTCTGGAACAGCGGCCGTGAGTTGACTCTGCGAAACGACACTCGTGTCGGCACGACCTGGTCCGCGAGTGGGCTGCTGATTCGAGCAGCCGGTGCATGCGACCACCGCGGCGGCGATCAGGAGCCACGGTATAGGTGAGAGAACAGGCACATCAGCATTATCCCCGCTTCTGCGGCGCTGTTCTCGCGCGTTTGGAATCAAAGGAAAAAGGCCCGGTAGAGGCGAACCTCATACCGAGCCCTTCCGGGGGCAATGGAAAGTTGTAGCGGGCAATATACGACATCCTGCCCCGAGTGTGCAAGTCGATCACAAGGGCCAATCGGGAAATCCACCGTGGCCGCAATTGGCCTCAGGAGGTGTCGCCGCCAGCTCCTATCATGGCGGCCATGGTCGAGCTCTCGCGGGTCGTCAGGTTCTGTGTGTCGCCCGGCGATCGGGCTTCGTTGGGCGAAAAGGGGAGGAACACCTTCGCCGCCTGGCCGGCCATGGTTGGAATTGGGGCCTTTTTTGAGCTGGAAGTGCGGTGTCGCGGCGAAGTGGACCCGATAACCGGGTACCTGGTCAATATCAGTGAGATCGACAAGGCTGTGAGGTCCAGAGCGGTTCCGATCATTTCCGAAGCACTTCGGCATCGGCCCGATACTCCCCCTTGGCGCCTGCTTCCAGAACTCTTGAGAGCCACGAACTGCCTGGGAGTGGCGGTCTCGGCCATCTCGTGGCGGCTCAGTCCCTACCATGCCGTGAGCATGTCAAAGTCAGCTCCGGATCAGGTTGTTCTGAGCGAAACGTTCGAGTTCGCCGCCGCCCACCGCCTCAACTGCCGGGGGTTGAGCGAAGAGGCCAACCGCCGCCTTTTCGGCAAGTGCAACAATCCCAGCGGCCATGGCCACAACTATCGTGTTGAGGTCTCCATCGCGGTGCCATTGGAGGCCGCCGAATTGAACCCGCCTTTCGATCATCTGGCTCTGGAGCGGATCGTCGATGAACTGGTCGTTCGGCGATTCGATCACATGAACCTCGACGTGGACACTGAAGAGTTCAAAGGGAAAAATTCATCGGTGGAGAACATTGCGCGGGCGTGTTATGACCTTCTCCGCGAGCCCCTGACGCAGGCCGGGGCAAGGCTGATTCGCGTGCGCGTGTGGGAGACCGAAAAGACCAGTTGTACCTACCCTGCAGAGGCGTAGATCGGGGCGATGGCCTACGCTTGCTCTTTCGACGGCCCCATGGCCGTCTGTGGAGGACCGTATCGATGGAGTTCACCAGCCGACTGGCACATGTCCTGCTCGCGCTCGCGTTGGCGATGATTCCGCCCGGCGCGGCAATGGCGCAAGAGGACACGGCAGAGGCACAGGACACGGCATCGCAGGATGCCACGACAGGTGACAGGGAAGGAAGGGGCGATCAGGGCGATGCAGAGGACGGGGTGTCCGAGGCGGCGGCCGAGGAATCACCTGTTCCCGAGACATTCGATCCCCTGCTCGAGGAATTTCGCGCGCTGACGGGGAAGATCGATGACTCTGCCGGCATCGCCGCCGCTCACCTCGAAGACATCCGCGCCCTGCGCGACAGGGTGACAGGATTCAACGAGCAGCGCCAGCCGACCGAAGTGAGCGTGGGTGTCGAGATTCAGCTTGTCCTCTGGGCCAGCGATTTCGGTCCGGCACGAGACGCGGCATTTGCGCGCCTCGAAACGATCCAGCCCGGCAATGTTGGGCTGCGCGTGCTGTGGGCCCAGCACCTCAAGGAACGGCTTTACAAATACGAGAAAGCGATCGAGGTTCTGGATGGGGGCGACATTGATCTCTCCACATATCCCATCGCGGTGGCCATCCGGGCCGAGGCGCTGATCCCGCAGAATCGCTTCGACGAAGCCGAGGCGGCGCTTCAGTCGATCCCGCCGGACGCGCCGGTTCGCCCGGACCTTCTCGACCGCGTGTATTACCTGCGAATGCAGATCGAGGAGTTGAAGGAGAACTGGAGTGAAGAGCAGGCGATCCGCGATGCCGAAGCCGCGGCGGATGATCTCCCCCGAGTCGCCATCGAGACTTCGCGCGGAACGATCGTCGTCGAGCTGTACGAGAACGAGGCCCCCAACACCGTCGCCAATTTCATCGAGCTGGTCGAACAGGGGTTCTATAGCGGGAGCAGCTTCTATCAGGTGGTTCCCAATTCGTTCATCGCGGCGGGTGACCCAGCCGTTCGCGCCGACTTTGTGACATCCGAGGATCCTGAGCGCTTGAAGTATCAGTTGCCGATCGAGCTGCCAAAGGAGAATGGGGGCTCCGATGTTGATGGGGATGCCGAAGCAGCAGCCGAAGGGGCCGAGAGCGCGGAAGGCGATGATAGCGCGGAAGGCGATGATAAGGATCAAGACACGGCCGAGGGGGAAACGCGCGAACTCATTCCCTTGCCCGAGACATTGCGCGGCCACTTTGCCGGCGTACTGTCCATGGAGCGGTCGGGCGAGCATCTCGATCCCAGCCGCTTCATCATCACGTTGCGGCAACGCCCGGATCGCGACGGTCGCAACGTCGCCTTCGGCCGCGTGATGGAGGGAATGCAAGTAGCGCGGGAAATCACCGGGGATGATCGAATTAGCTCGGCCCAGGTTCTCCGCAAGCGCGAACATCCCTATGAATCAGTCAAGATTCTCGCGCCGGCGGAGGCCGAAGCGCTGACGGATGCGGAAGATATCGATGGCGACGAAGAAACGGCGGCTCCAATTGAAGGAGGGGACGCGGCTGAGGATGACGAGGTCGTCGATGATGCGGCCGACGATGGTGGGGAGGGTGGCGGAAGCGAATCGTCGGACGGAAGGACCGATTGACATGGCTCGACTTGTCAGGATGACCCGCGACGGCCCCTACAAGATTGAGCCGCAGGATCTGGAGCCGATCTTCATCTGCGGCTGCGGGCTGTCGCAGAACATGCCATTCTGCGATAAGTCTCACAAGAAGTGCCGGGATGAACCCCCGGAATCACTGTTCGTTTATGAGGGTGAGACCCGACGCGCCGCGTCGGAAGATGAACTTCGCGCCAAGAGCGGCTGAGATCGCTACCGCATCTATGGGGGCCTGAAGGACGGGAAAGTGCGGTCTTCCGGGGCGAATTGTGCCGATAACGCATGCAGCCGGCGATGTCGCGCGCTCCTCCGACCTTGACTCTCCGACATTCCGCACGCGGCGGCCGGTGCAGGAGCAAGCCCAGGTGAACACCAAGACGCTGGTCTCGGCGTTTGCGGCATCGATCACGCGCGGCGCGCCAGCCGCAGCCGCCGTCGCAGCACTGGCGCGGCGGAATCGCACCAGCGAATCCGTGATCTGGAATCGACTGTTCGCAGCCGGGGCCGTGAACCGGCGCCGCATCAGCGGGGCCTTCGTCTACTGGCCCGCAATTGACATCGTCGATCAGAGTTCGCCGCGGCGGGTGAGCGTTGACTCCGTCCGGGCCGCCGCATGGCAGGAACTTATCGGCTGGGCATTGCTCAGCGGATTCTGCACGAGCGATCAGATCACGGCTCTTCGCACCGACAAGGATTTCTTCGACTTCTTCGGCCCGTTCCTGGCACGCGAACTGGGCTGGAAAGTCCAGAGCGGCTGGAGCCAGCGCAAGGTCAACGACTTCCTTCGGCCGGCGATCCGCAACCGCGCGGCGTGATCGCGTATGCCCTATTCCCAACCTGACCGAAACCGACGGAACGATTCCCCTCTCCAAGATTGAGCGAGAGCGCCTCGGCCAGATGCCGGCGGCGGAATGTGAACTCTCTCAAGAAGCGAATATGTGTGAGCGCGAGGCTTGTAGAAACGAACATAGCGAGCCGCGCAGAGCACGGCTCGCCATATGGACTTCTGAGTTGTCCGGGTCTGACGCTCCCAGGCGTCGCTCATTCCTCCACAAGAATCTCAATGTGATCGATCGGGCTGTTGAACCCAAGAACGGAGAATGTAACGACTACGAACTGGTGCACCGCCAGTTCAATCCGCCGGTCGGAGGCGCGGACGCGGTTCGCGGCGGGTAGATCGTTCACGACCTCGACGATTTCCGTTGTGCCGATTGGAAAAGTCGCCACGGTCTGCAACTGATTGGTGGTCCAGTTGCGGAGTTTGAGGCGGGTCGTGCCGCCCGCGGTGTTGAGGCGTCCTTCGAAACGCAGGTCAATGGTGTCCGCGGTCGTGCTGGTGGCGCCGGCGATTGCGCCAACCCGCAGGATCACCAGGTTGGGCTCGGCGGCCTGAAACCCGAATCTGGATCGCGAAACCAGCCGGGTGTTGTCGGAAAACCGCAATTCCTGAAGGCCGCCGGAAACCAGCGACCCCCAGTCATGAGCGAAATCGACGAGGTTGGCGCACGGTGAATAGATGCATGCCCGGGTGTTGCGGAAGGATGAAATTTGTCCGATTTCAAAGGATCCGAAGCTGGTGATGTTGCCGCTGCAGCCCCCCAGCCCGGAACACATGATCCTGCAGTTGCTCCCCTGGCTGTCGCAATGCTGCGCATTCCAGTTGTGGCCCATCTCGTGGGCAGTCAAGGCAACCCGGAACGTGAAGTTGCCGGTGAACAGCGACTCGGACAGTCCATATCCCGACGCGCTCACATTGCAGATCACGCCCAGGAACGCGATTCCAATCACGCCGCCGTTCAGGTTCTTGCCCGTCATCAGATGGGCGTGGTCGCGCGCGATGTTGTTGTGGTTGGCGTTCCAGTGACTGCGGAACTGGTTGAGCAGCGATCCGGGATCGGTAGTGGTATATGGGTCGGGCTCGGAGGTGCGGACGATGATGGTCCGAATCACCTCCCGAATGAGGACATCGCGCTCGTAGATCACGTTGAGCGCATTCATCAGGGATTCGATGTTCGCGACGACGTTGGGAACCGAGTTGCCCAGCCGGTTGAAGAACTCGAAGTCGGCGTCGAAGGCGACCTCCGTAATCTCGTGGGCGCACGTCAGCAAGCCGGAGCTGCCGATGCCCTGGTCGGCATCATGATTGGCGTCATCGGGGACGCCGCACTGCCAGTCGCCGGGAACGACATCGTCACCCTCATAGACGATGTATTCTTCCGGATCAGCTCCAACAACGATCGAGTCGAGCGGCTGAATGCCCATCACGGACTCGTCTGACAGCGCAATCCAGGCCGTGAGCCGGTCCAGATGGATCGAGGCCGCCATGATCGCCCCGCTGCCATCTTCGCCGCGATAGGTGGTTTCCGGCGGAAGGGGAACGGCTCGGAGCTCGCCCTGTCCCACATCTTCCAGCACTTCAAAATGGCCCGAGCGAACCGAGTGCGGCCGGGTCACGAACGAGTAGAGCCCCTCCTCGGTTTCGAACTCGATGAGGAAACCGTTCCCGCGAAACTTGGGGTCGGGCAGGTTGATCCTCACGATTTCGAAATCGCTCAGATCGAGTTCGCGCAGCACCCGATCACGCCAGTCGTCCTGTGTATTGACGGCTGCAAGACCGAAAACCGTACCGCCCAAACCCAATGAAATGAAGGCCGCAAAGGCAGCCACGGTGAATGAAGGTCGCATATCGCCACTCCGTTCAGGGTTGCAACCCCCACGATCACAGGGCCTGACGCTGAAACCACCATAGCCGAGAGATCTGCCCCCGGCGACCCTTTTTTCGGGAGATTCTCATTCGACCGGCAAATCACCTTCGCCGATGAGGCGGAAATTCTTCCGCCGCAGGATCTGCCCCGCGAGAAAATGGTCATCCACGGCGACCGCGATCGTGGGAATGCCGTTGGGCCGCAGCATCAGGGGATAGGCGAAGCGGATATTGAGTTCCGCCCCCAGCAGGTACAGGCAGAGGGATGTCAGTGAATGTCCCTCCGCCAGCTCCACGACCAGAAGGTCCACCTCGGAATACGCCAGGCGCCTTTCGCGCAGGAGCCGGCGGGCAGCATCGGCATTGTTGGGAATCAAGCGGACGACCGCGTGATCCGAGGCTTCCACCACGCTGAAACCGCACAGGGATACATCCGGGGCCTCATCAAACAGGCGCACAACCTCCAGCAGCTTGCCGGGCTTGTTTTCGAGAAACACGCTGAATTGTCGGACGCTGGGCGGCTCGTATCCCTGCACGGTATGACCGGAACTGGCTGCCTGACTCATCCGCACACCCCACCGCCCCACCCGAAAGTCCGGGCCGCTCTCCGCCCACCGGTCGCCGCAATGCCGCCGCAATCCTGCAAGGTAGCGGCAAACTGGGCAAAACCGCAAGCAATTTCCGGGTTTCCCGCATCTATCGCGGGGGTGAAATGATGTCGATCCCCACAACGGGCGGCAAAACCCCTGCCCGATAACCGTGTTCGAGCAGCGCCTGGACTGCTTTGCGACCATCTGCCCCGCAGTCAAGCGTGAACCTGTTCACGTACATCCCGATGAACTCGTCGGCCTGACGTGGCGTGATTCCCCGTGCAAACGGCATCACCGCAGCGACCGCGTCGTCGCGGTGGTCAAGTGCGAACCGGATGGATCGCTCCAGCACGTTCACGACTCTTTGAAGCGACCCCGGGTCGAGGCGCGTGGCAAGGTCTCGCTTCATGACGTTCAATCCCAGCGGCAGGGGCAATCCCGTCGCGCGAAACCACCACGCACCAACATCCGCAACAAGGTGCAGACCCAGATCAGCGAAGGTGAGTTGGCCTTCGTGAATGACAACACCCGCCTGATAGTCGCCCGCGGCGACTCGTTCGGCGACGACGTCGAAGGGCACCGGCGTCAAGCGACCCACTGGCGAACCGAGAATCATGCTTGCCAGCAGTGCTGCCGTGGTCCGCAGGCCCGGGACTGCAATAGGACAGTCGGCCGCGCGCAGCTCGTCGATCGAGATGGGGTGCCTCGCCACCAGCTTCGGGCCGTAGTTTTCGCCAAAGGACGCCCCACACGCCGTGATCGCATACCGGTCGGCCACGAACGGATATTGCGCGCAACTGATGGCGGTGATATCGAACTCCCCGCCCATCGCCTTCTCGTTGAGCGATTGAATGTCGTCGAGAATGATGTCGAACTCGAACCCTTCGGTGTCGATGGGGCACGATCCGCTCGTTCCAGACAGGGCCCACCACATGAACGCATCGTCCGGGTCCGGGCTGTGCGCGAGGGTGAGCCGCTGCATGGGCGCCATGATATGGGCGGCCCAAACCCCTCAACCTTGAGGGAGAGGGCAGGTCGCCTTCGCGCGACTTGCAGGGGCGAGGTAAGGGGGTGATGTCTATCCTCCCCCGCCCCCGCGCCCGCGGAGTGGGAGACTACGCTGCCTGACGAACGATGCTCAATTGATCGGGAATCGGCGCTGCTTCGGTCAAGTCCACGCGCAGGTGGGCCGTGAACGTGCTTCCGTCCGCCTTCTCCGAGGTCACCGAAATCACTCCGCCATGGGCCGCGGCGATACTTTTGCAGATCGCCAGACCAAGGCCTGTGCCCTTCACCGTGGCGGAACCTACCACCCCTGAATTGAGCGCGAACGCATGACCCAGCTTCGCCGCTACCTCGTCCGACATGCCCTCACCCGTGTCGGCAACGGCCAGTTGCAGCCATTGCGGCGAACTCCGTTCATCGCGGGTCGCTGTCACAGCGATCGACCCACGACTGGTGTGCTTGATCGCGTTCGTCAGAAGGTTGACAACCAGGCGTCGCAGGGCCTCGCGATCGCCTCTCATCCGGGACGCCGACAGATCGACCCGATGCGATAAGTCGATCGGCTTGCCGCGCATCCAGGGCTTCACGACCTCCAGCGCATCCCGGCACACTTCGCTCACATCCACCACGGACCAGTTCCACTTGGCGGCCTGGCTCTCCAAGCGGGCCGACTCGAGCATGTCGTTGACCATGTTGGTCATGCGCCCGACCTCCGCCTGCATCGACTCGAGCAGCTCGTGACGGGTCCCGTCGTCATCGATCTCCTCGGTCAGCAACAGATCCGCCGTCAGGTTCATGGAGGTCAGAGGGATCCGCAGGTCGTGGGCAACCGCGCCGAGCACCTGATCCATGCCGCGCAGGGCTCTCTCAAGGCTCTTCCGCTCCTGCTCGATCCATTCCGCGCGCTTGCGCTCGATGGAGTATCGAATCGAGCGGACCAGGCCGTCACCATCGATCTTGCCCTTGACGAGGTAGTCCTGGGCGCCGCCGGACACGGCGCGAACCGCGAGCTCCTCGTCATCACCTCCGGTGAGCACGATGATCGGAGTGCGGCCGGCTCGCTCCTTGGTGCGCTCGACCGTGTCCACCCCATGGCTGTCGGGCAGCGAGAGGTCCAGCAGCACAACGCCGAAGGTGTCCTGGGCAAGCTTCTCCAGGGCGACGCTCAATCGTTCGACGTGCATGAGAGCGCCATACTCGGGCCACGACTCCTCCAGCATCGCCCGGAACAGCCGCGCATCGCCGACGTTGTCCTCGACCAGAAGGATGTTCACGCGACTGCCGCTCACGCCGCCAGGCTCCGAGCATCCTTGGCCGGGTACTTGACGACGGTGAGCCAGAATCCGTGTAGCGACCGCACCAGGTCGAAGAAGCGGTCGATGTCCACCGGCTTCACCAGGTAGCAATTCGCGTGCAGGTCATAACTGGTCAGGATGTCCGCCTCACTGGCCGAGGTCGTCAGGATGATGACGGGAATGAGTCTCAGGTCCTCATCGGCCTTGATTTCGGCCAACACCTCGCGGCCATCCTTGCGGGGAAGATTGAGGTCGAGCAGGATGAGGTCAGGCCGCGATGCCCCTGAGAAGCGACCGCGGCACCGCAGGAAATCCATCGCGTCGGATCCGTTCTCCACCACGTGGAGCCGATTCGACACGCGGGCATCCCTGAGTGCCTCGCGCATCAGCCGAATGTCGCCCAGGGAGTCCTCCACCAGCAGGATTTCGATTGGCTCAGGCCGCTCGGCTGTGTTGCTCATGTTCGATGACCTCCAGTTGGGGAAGCGTGAATTTGAAGTTGGCGCCGCGCCCGGGCTCCGACTCGACCCAGATGCGTCCGCCCAGCCGTTCGATGATCTTCTTGCAGACGGCCAGACCGATGCCCGTTCCCGGGTATTCGTGTCGCGCGTGCAACCGCTGGAAGACCTCGAAGATGCGCTGCGAGTGCTGCGGGTCGATGCCGATGCCGTTATCGCGGACAGAAAAGGTCCAGGACTCACCCTCGCGCGCAGCGCTGATCTGGATGCGAGGCGGCGCTTCGCCATGGAACTTGATCGCATTCCCCAGGAGGTTCTGGAAGACCTGGCGCAACTGCGTGGGGTCGGCGAGGATCTCCGGGAGTTCACCGATGCGGATGTCCGCGCCGGTCTCCTCGATGGCCACCTTGAGATTCTCGATCGCCTCGCGCGCCACGTGCCCACTGTCAAGCAGCACCGGCCTTCCGCCCTTGCGCTCGACCCGGGAGTAGTCCAGCAGATCCGAGATCAACTGCTTCATGCGATTGGCGCCATCCACCGCGAAGTGAATGAACTCGTCGGCGTCCGCATCCAGTTGGCTCCTATAGCGCCGTTCCAGCAGTTGCAGGTAACTGGTCACCATCCGCAGCGGCTCCTGCAGATCGTGCGATGCCACGTAGGCGAACTGCTGCAGTTCCGCGACGGCCCGGGTCAGGTCGGTGGTGCGTTCCACCACCCGCTTCTCCAACTCGACGTTGAAGGCGCGGAGGTGCTCGTGGGCCCGGTACCGCTCGGTGATGTCGCGAAAAACCACCACGCCGCCGAGCGACTGACCGCTTGCATCCCGCAACGGACGGGCTGAGACACTGACCCACTTCCCATCGGGAATCTGAGGATTGCGGAGGAATTGCACCTGTTCTGACACGGACTGCCCGGCAATGGCGAGGCGCAGGGCCACCTCTTCAGGCGGGAATGGCGTCGTTCCATCGGCTCGAAAGACCCCGTAGTGCTCCTGCCAGCCATCCGGTGAAACATCGGTCGGCCCTAGGCCGACGATCTCGCGGGCCGCCTTATTCCAGAAGAGAAACCGGCCCTCTCGATCGGCGACCACGATCCCGTCTCCCGCGCTTTCGATCACGGTCTCGACCAGCGCGTGCTTCTGCTGGAGCTCATCGTGTAATGAATGAAGACTCTGCTGGGCGTTCTGGTGTTGCACATCCACCCGATTGAGCAGCCGCGCGCTCCACCAAACCAGGGCGCTCAGGAGCGCGATGAGGACCGCCGCCATCATGGCGACGCCGAACTCGGTGTCGAAGAGTCCCACCTCCTGGGCCTGGAGGCGCAGCCACGAGAGAGTAAGCGTGATCACGATGGCCCCCGGAAGCAGCCGCCGCGCTGCAAACCCGCCGAGATGGGGACTGGTCATGGTCGCCATCCAGCCCTCGCTCGGCCGCGCGGTCGCGACCCCGATGAACAGAACCAGGAACGTGATCGCCGTCGGGAGGGCCATCGGGATGAACGCGCGAACGCCGTACATCGACTGCACTCCGAATGCGTAGCCGAGGGAAGCGATCACAGCGAGAACCGTGCCCAGCAAGGCGATGGCCTCGGCGGGATACATGCGCATCCGCACGCGACAATCGAGGAGCGCCAGTGATGCGCCCAGAAGGATGAACAGGACGGCTGTATTCGGGGCCATTCGATTCGGGATGCCTGTCGAATCGACCCCCAGCTTTGAGCCGAAGAGGATCTGATCAATGCCGCAATCCCAACCCGGGCGGGCGTACCCCATGAACCTCACAGCGCCGACGAGCAGGACCGCAACTGCCGCAACACGACCAGCACCGATGCTGGCGGAGTACGACCTTGGCCGGCGCAGCGACCACAGCGAATACCCCGAGAGGAGAAGCCCCACCGCCGTGATTGGATTCACCGCCACGAGTCCGACCGCGATCCGCTTGAGCGGCTCGATGTCGAAGGTCCATCCGAACAGGACGAGGATGCCGGTCAGAACGGCGAGGACTGCAGCGGTGCCCGGCAACGCGGACATCGCGCGCACGATGGACTCATCCGATGGGACGGCTGCATTGGGGGCACGTGTCTGCATGCGCTTTCAGGGGGCTGCTGGAGGTCATCCGGGACCCTACCCCTGATCGACCGATTCACATCGCGGCTTGTGCCAATCCCGGCGATTGAACCCATGAGATGGGCTGGAAACGAGGGTCGCGCTGGACATTGGTCGGTCGGCGCCATTTTCACAGGTCCGGGTCGATAGGCCGGAGCGCCGGCGCCTCGGTGATGCGCAGACCCGCTCTATATAGGATGGCGATCAGGGCCCGGTTGCGCAGGCCAGCGGGTGTGTCGTCCTTGCAGGCGTCGATGAGGGCTGCGATCTCGCGGTCGCTGAGCACTTCGGGCGGGAAGCGACGCTGGGGCTTCGGTCGCTTCCGTGGCTGCTTCCGCAACGTGGAAGATGCGCGGTGATTGACACTCGATTCGGTTTCGACAAATGACATGCGCGGTTCTCCTATCCCCGGTCAGGACAGGAGGTACCTCGACGGGCAGCATGCAATCAAGGCGAATTTCAGTGGAAGGAGCGGCGTTTTAGGAAACCTCTTCCACCCGCGTTTTCGATAGCGCCAAGGCCGGTATTCTGCAGTGCTATCCGTTTCTTGCCCGCTACGTGCCCGCTGCTGCCCTGGATTTCGCCCGGTGCTCAGGGCGCGCAGATGCGCACAAATCACCCAGCGCCGCGGATTCACGGCGCCGGAGACGGCGCTTTTCCGACAATCATGCACCCAGCCCGCCCAATGGTGCCGCCAACCACAACTTTCACCAGCCGGTTCCACCTCGAAGAGTCGCCTATGGAGACCGTCGTGGGTGTAGGTCGTGGGTCGTGCCGTCGCTGGAAGTGCGCAGATTGCCCGCGGCGTGGGTCATTGGGCCATGGCTGGAAGGAGACCAAATCCAACGACCAAACACGTGACTGTACCAAGCACCGGTTCCACCTCGAAGA
>Ga0326597_10001033_pt1 | contig 46255 bp, 27 predicted proteins | sample RVTome_12_FD_203789 | JGI IMG/M metagenome (GOLD analysis project Ga0326597, IMG submission 203789) | Soil microbial communities from uranium-contaminated site in the Upper Colorado River Basin, Wyoming, United States - RVT100D185 | ecosystem: Environmental > Terrestrial > Soil > Contaminated >...
GGCGCTCCCGCTCCTGGTTCCGGGCTGCGGCAACGAATCCGCGGACCCGCCGAGTCGGCCGAACGTCCTCCTGATCTCGCTCGACAGTACGCGCCGGGATCTGCTTTCGGCTTACGGCTACCGCTCCCCCTACAACCCTGAGCTGAGCTCGAGCCCCAACCTCGATCGTCTTGCCCGCGAGGGCGTGCTGTTCGAGAACGCGTACGCCACCACCTCATGGACTTTGCCCTCGCACGTTTCGATGTTCACCGGGCAGCCCGAACTCGTGCACGCGGTGGACATCGACTACCACCGGCCGGACCCACGGCTCCCGACCATGGCCGAGGTCTTCGCGAGCCATGGCTACCGCACCGCGGGCTTCTACTCGGGCCTCTATCTGGAACCCCACTTCGGTCTTGATCGGGGCTTCTCGCGATACGAGTCCTGCTATGGTGACGCACTCTCACGAGGGGCCGCGAACAAGGCCGCCGCGGAAGAGCGCCTGGCCGGCGCCAGGAGTTCGGGAGAACCCGCCGCGATCGCCGACGCCGAGGAGCAGCTCCGGCGCGCGTCGGCCGACCTGGACTCGGCGTCCCACCGGGACGTGAGTTCGAGGTTCGTGGCCGACGCGGTGCTGTCCGAGCTCGAGCGGGCGGGCTCGAGCGGCGAGCCGTTCTTCATCTTCGCGCACTTCTTCGATCCGCACTACGACTACAAGCCGCCGGATCCCTTCGGAACCGACTTCGATCCCGACTACCAGGGAGACATCGATGGGCTCGATTTCATTCAGAATAGGCTCGTGGCTGATTACGACGTGGAGCGCCCGGGCGGCCGGAACCAAGTCTGCAGCGATCGCGATCTGGCGCACATCCGCGCGCTGTACGCGGGCGAACTGGCATGGACCGACAACCAGATCGGCCGCATCCTCGAGGGGCTCGCGACCCACGGTTTCGACACCAACACGCTGGTCATCCTGACCGCGGATCACGGCGACGAGTTCTTCGAACATGGCTCGCTCGGACACCGCTTGAGCCTTTACGAGGAGTCCGTGGCCGTGCCGCTGATCCTGCGGCTGCCCGGCCGGCTTCCGGCCGGGCGGCGCGTGAAGGCGCTGGCCTCGACGATCGACATCCTGCCCACGGCGCTCGACCTCGCGGGCCTGCCCGGCGCTCTTCGCACGATCTCACCGGGATTGACGGAACTCATCGACGGCCAGGACGACGGCGCCGGCCGCGGCGTCTTCGGTCGTATCGTGCGCACCTTCGCGGCACTGATCGCGGTGCCTCCCGGCGAGGTCGAGGGAGATCGTGTCGCCGGAAGGCTGGTGCGCATCGTCGAGACCTACCGGCAGGGATCGATCAAGATCACACGCACGCGGCGGTGGAACATCACGAACGCCAGCGTCTCGCAAGAGACCGAGTCGATGCTGGAGGAACGCGGTCGCAAACAGAGAGATCGTGAGTTTCTGGTCTGGATCGATCTGGAGCGACATCCCGACGAGCCACTCGACCGGCACTCGTCTGACTTCTCCGATCCGATCGCACGGGCAGCCCTGCGGCAATTCCATGACCGCTACGCGGAGCTGCTCGCAAATCGCAGCCGGGCGGCGATCCGGCAGAACGACGCGTTCCTGGAGCTGCTGCGGGGACTCGGCTACCTGGACGCCGGTTCCGAGAACCCGCTCTCGTCGGACCTGTTCAGGCTGCCTCCTCCTGGAACCGATCTGTTGGGTCGTTGAATGACGGCTTGCGACCACCGTTCCCGGACTCGGACGCTGGTCTCGACGTCCGTACGCCTGGCCCTGGTCTTCGGCATCGTCGCGGCCTGCGCCGCCTGGCCGCGCATGACGATCCGTGCCTGGAGAGAGTTGCCCGAACAACGGGGCTTCGCGATGTCCGATCCGGACAGCCAGTACCACCTGCGGCGAATTCAGCTCTGGATGGAGGGCCAGGACGTCGGCGATGGCGTGGACCCCTGGCTGAACTACCCGCATGGCGCGCGCGTGCCCTGGCCGCCCTACTACACGGTGGTCTTGCGGGCGATGATCGGGCCCGGCGCCCCGGACGATCCGGCCGAGAGACTGCGGTGGATCGAGCGCCGGGCCGCGCGCGTGCCGCTGGTTTTCGGCCTGCTGACCAGCCTGCTCGCGGCCGCCGCGGCCTGGATTCTACTCCGTCCCGCGGTCGACACGGGTCAAAACGGCCGCCGGCACGCTCCCGAGCCCCCGCCGTTCGATCTCCGTTGGATGGGTGCCCTTTCAGCGGGATTGCTCCACGCGTTCTTCAACGCCTCGGTGTTCTACAGCCCGCTGGGCATCGCCGACCATCATGCCTTCGTCTCCTGTCTGAACGCCGCCATGCTGCTCGCTTTCTGCTGGGTCCTCATGAGCGCGAAGTTGGAGCCCGCTTCCAACGGCCTGCCGCCCACGCTTCGGTTGGTGGCCCCGCTGCGCTGGGGTCTCTTCGCCGGAGCGCTGGCCGGAGTCCTGCTGGGTGCCTGGGTCGGCTCGCTGATGTACGTGATCGGCTTTCAGATTGCCCTGGCCGTCCTCCTGTTCCTCCACGCCCGCCGTCCGCTGCCGGGCCTTCCCGTTTTCGGCCTGTCCTACCACCTGGCGGCCGCCGCTTGCGTGCTCCCGGCCGCGATCAGCAGCCCCTGGCTGGACGTGGACCCCTGGATGGTCGTCAACATCAGTTGGTTCCACCCCGCGTTCCTGCTGCTGGGGGCGGCGGTGTTCGTTCCCCTGCTCCGCCTTCCGGCGAACCCCGAGAACGCGCTCCATCGACGCTACCCCTGGTTGGTCGGCGCCGCGCTGGCCCTGCTCGGGCTGCTGCTGGCCGCCATCCCGAATCCGATGCGTGAGGGCATTCGCGCCGGCTTCTCCTGGCTGAGCACGAGCGAGGAGTTCATGACCAACGTGGCTGAATCCAGACCGCTGATCGGCCCGGGCGCCGAGCCGGGAGTGCTGGTCCAGTATCTGGGTTACGGCGTCTACCTGCTGCCGATCGCCTGGCTGGTCGCGCTGGTGGTCTGGTGGCGTCGAGGTCGCCTGACCGGGACGGCTCACGATTTGGCTTCGGCGGCATTGCTCCCCTGGTTGGTGGCCGTGCCGCTGCTGCTCATGCAAGCCCTCGGCCAGCGCAGATTCGGTGACGCGCTGGCGATGCCGATGGCCGTGCTGCTGGCCGTCGGTCTGATCCTGTGCCTGCGGCCGCTGCTGGCGTCGATGCAACGCAGGCTCACCCGCGGGTTGCGCGGGCGAATGCTGATCCGGCTCACGGGCTTGGGCGTGCTGCTTCCGGCGGTGGCAGTCATGAGTTGGCCGGCGATCCAAGGTGCCAGCCATGCCACGGCGGGACGCCAGCCGGGCCCCCGGCAGGTCGCGAAGCTGGCCGCCCCGCATGAGATCTACTACTGGCTGCGAGACCGAACAGGCGAATCCGAGCCGGGCGGCGTGCTGACCAACTGGGGGCAGGGCCACGCGGTGGCCTGGTCCGCGCAGCACCCGTCCGTGGCGTGCAATTTCGGGTCGTACGTCGGAGTGGAAAGTTTTCAGGCCCCGTCGCGCTTCTTTCTCTCGGAGTCGGCCGGCGACGCGGAGCAGGTGCTCCTGGAGCGACAGGTTCGCTGGGTGATCGTGCCCTGGCAACTGCCCGGCATGCTGCGTCACCAGGTCGCCGCACTGGGAGAGCGCCCGCTCTCAGACTACCGCGACCCAGGACACGGCGGCTTGACGGCGGCCTGGTTCCACACCGTGGGCGCGCAGCTGATGTTCGACGGCCGGCCGCCGGGAGCCGCACCGGCACCTGGCCTCTCGTTTCTTCGCCTGGTGCACGAGTCTCCGGTCCGCATGGGGCGGTCTCAGCTCGGAGGTGTCGACCGCCTGGTGCCGGCCGGATGGATCTGGGAGCACGTCCTCGGCGCAAGGGTGCAGGCAACGGGCCGCGCCGGAGATCGGCTGGAGATCAGCTTGGCAGTCGACTATCCAGGTCGCGGTGAGCCGCTGATCTGGCGCGGCGGCGCAGTGGCGGACTCGGCCGGAATTGCAACGGTGAGAGTGCCGTACTGCACGGACCAGAAGAACGGGGATGGGATTCCAGCGCCGGAGGCGGAGTGGCGGTTCTCGGATCAGTCGGGAACGATCGTCATCCCCGAGAGCGCCGTGCGAGCAGGCGCTACCGTGAAGGTGCAAAGGTAGTCGTCACGCGCCTCGATTTTCCGCCCGGCAGTCGCGACCTTCACCACGACCCGTGCTAGACTGGGCGGATGCTCCGTCGGGCACGGCCTGGACGGCACAGGATCTTCGAATATAGGAAGCACGAACATGAAGCGTTCTCATCTATTGCAAGGTCTCCTCGGCGCGGCGCTCCTCCCGGCGTTCTTCACCGCAACGGCCTTCGCCACCGATCCCGCCATCAAGGTCACCGTGGTCGCCATGGAAGGCCAGGCGGTCGCCGGCGTCGGCAACATCACCACGATCTCCAACGTGGCCGTCAACAACCTCGGTGAGACCCTGGTCGAGGTCGACACGGACAACCCCCTCACCGACATGGACGGTGCGATGCTCAGAAATGGCACGCTCTACATCCAGGAAGGACAGGGCCTTGCCCTGCCCGCCGGCGCCTCGGTCGGCTCGTTCGACACCGTCAATCTCAACAACGTCGGCAACAGCGGATGGAACTTCTTCCTCGACGGAACGACCGGCACGTCCGACGATTCCGGCATCTTTTTCAACACTTCCCTGCTCATTCAGGAGAGCACCATCGCCACGGCGCCCCAGTTCTCTCCCGGCACGCCGTTCATCGGCTTCTTCGAATGCAAGATCAACGACGATGACCAGATCCTGGTGCTCGGTACGGTGGACGATCTGAACATCAGCTCCTCCGTCGACCAGTTTCTGATGACACTGGACACTCTCGGCAACCAGAGCGTCTACCTGAAGGAGGGCGACCAGGTCCCCGGCGCTCCCGGCGTGTTCGTGTCCACGTTCGGCACCACTCCGCACAACTTCGACTTCAATAACGCGGGCGACGTCCTCACTTTCATCGACAGCGACGCCGCCACCACGGTGGACGGCTTCATCGTCAAGAACGGCACCATCATTGCCCGGGAGGGCGATCCGGCCCCCGTCACCGGACGCAACTGGTCGTCGCTCTCCAGCCCCGAGCTGAGCCTGAACGACCAGGGCGGGTACGTCTTCTCCGGGAGCCTGGACGGCGACTCCGCCACCAACCTGATCATCGTGCGGGATGGCGAGAAGTTCCGGCAGGAGGGGGACACGCTGCCGGCGTTCGCCCCGTTCCAGATCACCAGCTTCGGCACCGCTCCGATTCTCGCCGCCGGCGCCAGCTCCGGCGACTCGTTCTTCGACGTCTTCTGGTACGCCGACTGGGACGACCCCGACACGACGCGAGACACCGGGCTGTTCCTGGACGAGAAGCTCCTGCTGCAGGAAGGAGTCGACCAGGTGGGCGGCATCGATATCGAGGACGTTCGCGGCATCCAGGACGGGTACGCGATCAGCGACGACGGACGGTACCTCATCGTCCGGCTGAACCTGGTCGGCAGCCTCGACGCCGTGGCGCTCCTGGACATGGGACCGTGGGAGAACCTCGGCAGCGCCCTGGCCGGTACGACCACCCCCAAGCTGCGCGGCTTCGGCCAGCTCGCTCCCGGGCAGCCGGTGACGCTGCGCCTCTCCAACGCGCTCCCCGGTTCGCAGGCGGCCCTTTTCCTCGGAGTCACGCAGGCCAATCTGCCGTTCCGGGGCGGAATCCTCGTCCCCACTCCGCAGATCCTGGTTCACCCCCTGCCCGTCAACGCGGACGGCGTTCTGGAGGCGACCGCGAACTGGCCGGCCGCGGCGCCATCGGGCGTCACTCTCTACGTGCAGTACTGGGTCGCCGACGCCTTGGCCCCCTTCGGCTTCGCCGCGTCCAACGCGGTGGTCGGCACGTCGCAGTAAGCGCGCCGCCGTTTGCGCCCCGTTTGCGCCGAGGATTGAGCGGGGGTGGGAAGGGGGCCCCCCCGATCACCGCAGGGAGTCCTACCGAGTCGTGACCCGCACGCGGAGGCGGCCGCCGGGCGCGGAAGCCGAGATCAAGAGCTCCCGCGGCGCGTCCTGGGGCCGGGACTGGCCGGCGGAGGCGATGAGGGCGCCGAAGTCCATGACCAGCTCCAGCACCGCGTCCTCCGGAAGCGGCGCGCGGGCGATCTCGCCGTCGAGAGCCCGGTCGATCAACCGCTTCATCTTCTCCTCGGTGCCGCCCATCATGGAGCTGACCAGCAGGTCGCCGGCGACGGCGATGTAGGAGTTCAGGTTCTCGGCGGAGAAGAAGGGGTTCATGGCGACGGCCTCGTCGAATGCCTCGGCCTCCTGGAGATGCACCGACACGCCGCGGTGCAGGAAGGCGTCGATCACCACCCTCCCCTCCATGATCGGGCTCTGTTCGAGGGCGAGTTCGCCGAACCGCCGGTACTCCTCGCTGGCGAGGAACGCCCGGGCGGACTCGGCATCCCGCAGACCCATGACCATGGAGGATCCGTCCGGCCCCATCGCGGTGGCGAAGGTCCCGTCCATGTGGTCCAGCCAGCGCCGCATGAACTGGAACGTCTCCTCCTGCCCGGCCCTGGCGTAGAGAGGTGCCCACAGCCGGGACAGTGGGTCGAAAGCCGCCTTCAGCGCGGCCGGCTCCAGCGAGATGCGCATCCAGAGAGAGGCACTTTCCCCGTCGACCACCGGCACGCCCTCCGGGTTCGGCGCGAGGGCCGACACGAAGTCGGCGAATCCGCTCCCTCCGGCAGGCGAAAGCTCCAGGTCGACCGCGAAGCCGGTCCGCGGAGATCCATCCACGTCCACCCGCAGATGATCGACCTGCGCCGGGAACGCGAAGAGGGCGTCGGCGAACTCCTGCGTCGCGGAACGATCGAAACCGCCCGTCGACATCAGGGGCGGAAGGGCCGCCCGTGCCACGGCCCGGGCCTCGGCGACCTGCCGGGCGAGGATCTTCATCAGGAGGGAAGGCCGCGCCTCCAGGCGGAGCCAGCCGATGTCTCCCTGGCCGGGGCGGAGGAACGCCTGCCCCTCCTCGTCCACCAGGATGACGTGATGCTGGCCCGGCTCGGGCGGCTCGACGGCGGTGCCGCTGCCGAAGCCGGAGAGCGCGCCGCGGGCCAGCCCGTCGTCGGCGGTCTTCAGCACCAGGGCGAAGCCGCCTTCTTCCGGCGGCGCGCAAAGGGACAGCGTGAACAGCAGCGGGATCGCCAGGAGGGTCGACATGGATCTCTCTCCCTTCAGGTGAGGAGGCGTGCGCCGGATTCTCTCCTCTTGCCGGAGGCAAAGCAAGGCGGCACCGGTCCCTGAATACCCCCGGCCGACCGTCACCGGAGCGCGCCAGAATTCAGGCGGGATCGAGTTTGCCCGTCGGCGCGCCTCGCGGGTGGCGGCGGAGAAACGGGGGTGGCAGCCAGGTCCATGATCCGCCCGTTTCGACTTCTTTTCGGCGACCTGTATCCCCTGCCGGTGGCAGGTGCCATTGCCCAAATCCTGATCGAGACGATCGCCCGGTCTTGAACCGGCAGGTCGCTACTCCCCGAATTCGAAAACGACGTCGGTGCGGCCCGGTTGGTCGATCGTGACCTGGAGTTCGCGCGGTTCGACCGACGGAATCTCCAGGCGGAATCGGTAGGTGCCGAACGGCAGGTAGACCGGGTGGCCGGTGCTCGATCCCACCCTGCTGCGGTGGACGCGATGGCCGGCAACGTCGAAGACCGACAGGAAGGAATCGTGGCCGCGCCGCCTCGTTTCGTCCGAGATGCCTCCTGGGAGGTCTCTCATGTCGATGAGATCGGTGTTCGCCGTCACGAAGGCGTAGCCCCCTGGATGGACGAGGAAGGAGGCCGTCACGTCGCCCTCAGCTTGCGGAACGCTGAACACGAAATCCGTGGCGGTGTGAAAGAGTGTCGTGAAGTACCCGGATCTCGCCATGATCCGATACGTCTCGCCGGGGAGGATCCCCTCGATTCGAAAGCGACCGGACTCATCGGCTTGCGCTTTCCTGTACTCGCCGGAAGCAACCGGCAGGAGATCGACGATGAACCCGCGAAGATCCGTTCCGTCAGAGGCGCGAACCGTCCCGGCGAGCGTGAGCCCCCGCTTCAACTCGAGGGCCACCTCGTAGGTGCGCCCGGTTTCCGCGATGTCGAGGTCGAGCGGCTCGTGCCGGGCGAATCCGGTGGCTCTCACGATCACCGACCAGCGGCCCAGCGGCACACGACTGAACCGGTACACGCCCGGACGGACGGCGCGCCCGTCGCTTCCTTCGCCTTTGTCGTTTCGCAACGCGACCCACTTCGGATGCAGCACCGGTCGTCCGCTCCCGGCCTCCCGGATCGTCAGTTCGACGGCGGCCGGCGCATCGGCCGGCGCGCTGTCCGTGCGCCCCCTGAAATCCCTCGGGATCTTCTTCAGAATCGCCGTGACCCAGGGGGGATCGCTCGGGTCCAGGCCGAGGTCTTCCAGGCGGGCGTCCCAGAAACCCGGGAAGGACACGTTGATGATCCGCGAACTCCGATCTGCGTCGTCAGGCACGAAGATCGGGGCGTGACCCTCGCGGTTCGTGCGAACCTCCTCCACGAACGCGCCGTGGATGGGCGCGCCCTCACTGTCCTCCACGACGACCCACGCGCCGACCTCGCGAGGCACGAGTTCGATCTCCGGCGCCGCCACCGTCGCTCCAGCGGCGAGCTGGACGACCGGTGGATCGCCCGCGAAGGTCCGCTCCGTGAGGCGGACTCCGATCCTCGCCTCGACCAGCCCGCGTCTCGACGCGGGAAGACCGTTCAGGCGGTAGGCACCGTCCTCGTTGGTCGTCGCGGTGGCCCCGTTCGCGGAGTCCGTCGCTGCTCTCGAGGGATCTTCGTTGACGCTGGCGTAGACGAGCAGCCCCGCGAGGCCCTCGCCTTGTTCGTCGACGACGCGCCCGGAGATGCCCGCGGCCGGCGCGAGTCGGAGCACGAACTCCTCCACGGCACCTTCGTCGGGCACCGCGACGTTCACGTTGCCGGCCGGGGCATATCCATCCGCCTGGGCCTTGAGGTACCCGAGCGTGCGGACCCCGGGGGCCACCGTGTGGAATCCGACCTCGTTCACTCCCCAGGCCGGCACCCTCTCGAGGGTGAAGGCGCCATCTGCGTCCGACGCGGCGGCGGCGAGCGTCCGCCGGTGCATGTTCGGAGACTCTGACCCGTTCGCAAAGGGGACCGACTCGAGCCGGACCGAGGCGCGCGCGATGCCGAGCCCCGTCTCCGCGTCGAGGACCCGCCCCTTGATCGTCGCGCCGCGCGGCAGGTAGATGTCGAGTGGGATGTCGTCCCGGTCGTCCCGCATCCACAGCCCGGACACGTGGTTCAACTCCAGCGGAGCGAAGCCGCTCGCCTCGACCAGCACCTGAGCGCGCGGTGTCGACACGGTCGAGTCCCTCCAGGCGGTGGAGATGCCTTCGATCCGGTAGGAACCATCCGCACCCGTGATCGCCGAGCTTTCCTGGTAGATCACCTGCGCCACCTGCCGCCAGCTCACGAGCGCGCCCACGACCGGACGATCGTCGAGATCGCGGACCGTGCCATGCAGCGCGCGCGCGCGGGGCAGCACGATGTCGCCGGCGTCCCCCTCGCGCGGGATCCAGACCGACCGGAGCGCGTGACCCGGGGCGTCTGCATACAGCAGCAGGTGCCGCTCCGGCGGCCACGGCAGTCGGAAGCTCCCGTCCGGCCCGGCGGTCGCGGACGCGGCCAGCTCTGGCGCGAGAGCGAGGTCGCCGGCGTCGATCGCCGTTTCCAGGTCGTCCGGGAAGAGCATCACCCGCGCTCCGGCGATCGGCTCGCCGCTCGGGTCCACGATCGTTCCGAACACGAACGCATCGGTCGTCGAATCCGCTGGCGCTGCCTCCTGCCGCCGCTCCGGCGCCAGGGCCTCCTCCGCCGGCGTGCCGGCCCGCGGAGTTTCCACGACGGCCTGCGCGACCTTCTGTTCGGTTTCTCTTTCGGGCGGCCCGGCATCGCGTGCAAACGTCCACACCGTCCATCCCGTGCCGACGAGCAGCAAGGCCGCCGCCACTGCCGCCCAGGAAGCCGCCACCGCCACTCCGGCTTCGGGCGCGTTCAGGCCGACCAGCCCGGCCAATCCGACGGCCCACTCGTCGCGCCGCCCGTCGAGCCGCTCGCGGATCTTCCGGATCGCGCGCCGCAGCCGGGTGCGGGCCGTCTCCAGCGGGATCTGCTCGCGCTTCGCGATTTCGCGGACCGACAGATCCTCGAAGTAGCGCAGCAGCACCGTGCGCCGGTACGGCTCTTCCAGGTCGAACACGGCGTCGACGACGCGTTTCGCCAGATCGCGCTGATCGCCGGCGTCTCCCGCGGGAGACGCCCCCTCCAGGCCGGCGGCGATCGTCTCGTGACGGCGGCGGCGGCCCTCGGCGCGCGAGATCCGGCGCGCCGCGTTCAGGACGACCGTGCCGAGCCAGCTCCGCAGCGCACCCGCCTTGCGGGGCGGGTGGAGCAGCGCGGCGAGCCAGGTCTCCTGCAGCACGTCGTCGAGCGTCGCCTCGTCCGCCACCAGCGGGCGGGCCAGGCGGCGCAGGAAGTCGGTGTGCTGGATCAGGGCTTCCGGTTCGGGCGTCATGGCATTTTCCTCCGTCCATTGGAACCTGCGGAGGTGAGAGCCCGTTCGCCCGAAATCGGGTTCAGCCTTCTTGGAAGGGATCTGAACCGGTCACCGGTGGCGCAGCCGGTCGACCGCCACGGCGAGCACGATGATGGCGCCGATGATGATCTCCTGGACGTAGTTCGGGACGCCCGTCAGGTTGCATCCGTTGGCCAGGAACGACATCAGGAAGGCGCCGATCAGCGCGCCGAGGATGCTCCCCTCGCCGCCCGCCAGGCTGCCGCCGCCGATGACCACCGCGGCGATGACGTCCAGCTCCTTGCCGATGGCGGTGGTCGGGTCGCCCACCGTCAGGCGGCCGAACTGCATGACGCCGGCCAGGCCCGCGAACAGTCCGCTCAGCGTGTAGATCGCCACCTTGTTGCGCAAGACCGGCACGCCGCACAGCCGCGCCGTGTCCTCGTTCGAGCCGATCGCGAACGCGTGCGTCCCCAGCACCGTGTTGCGCAGCACGAGCCCCATGAACAGCGCCAGCAGGAACAGGATCCAGACCCCCGGCGCCACCAGCAGGAAGCTCGGCGTCGGCGACTTCGTCATCAGGTCCGAAAGCCAGGAGGCCGGCGCGTCGATCTTCTGCTCGCCGGCGAGGTACTTGGCGAAGCCGCGCGCCATCCCGAGCATCCCCAGCGTGACGATGAACGGCACGATGCGCAGCAGGGTGATCAGCAGGCCGTTGACCAGGCCGCACAGGCCGCCGGTCAAGACCCCGCCGAGGACGGCGACCGAAGGCGCGTACCCTTCGCGCAGGAACAGGGCCGTCACCACCGAGGCCAGCGCGATCACCGCGCCGATCGACAGGTCGATGCCGCCGCTGACGATGACGAAGGTCATGCCGATCGCGCCCAGCCCGACGATGACCGTCTGCGTGGCCACCGTCTTGAGGTTGTAGGCGCTCAGGAACGAATCGGGCGCCAGCGCCGAGAACAGCGCGACCACCAGCAGGAGCCCCAGGAAGGGACCCAGCAGGCCCAGCACGCGGCGCGCCTGAAGCGAGCGGCGGGATCCGGACGGCGGCGATGCTCGTCGAGGTTCCTTCATGGTTCGCTCGCGCCGCGCGTCGCCTCCTCCAGGATCAGCGAGTCGGTCCACTCCTTCGCCGGGCGCGCTGCCAGCAGGACCCCGCGGTGCATCACCGCGATCCGGTCAGAGATTCCGAGCAGCTCGGGAACGTAGGAGCTGACGAACACGATCGCCTTGCCCGCCGCCGCCAGTTCTCCCATGATCCGGTAGACCTCCGACTTGCTGGCCACGTCGATGCCGCGGGTCGGTTCGTCCAAGAGCAGCACGTCGACGTCGTGGTGCAGGAGCCTCGCCAGGGCCGTCTTCTGCTGGTTGCCGCCGGAGAGTTCGCCGACCGGCTGCCAGGGGCCGCCGCAACGGATGCCGAGGCGGTCGATCCAGCGCTCGGCCGCGCGCCGCTGCTCCCGCCGGCGAATCCAGCCGGCGCGGGAGAAGGGCGCCATCCGCGAGAGCGTCGCGTTGACCGCGACCGACAGGTTCAGCGCGAGGCCTTCGTCCTTGCGGTTCTCGGAGAGCAGGCCCACGCCCTGGGCGAGGCGCCGCCCGGGACTCGCCCCGCGGTCCTGGGCCTTGTTGATCGTGATCGTTCCGGCGCGCACCGCGTCGAGGCCGAACAGGGCGCGCAGGAGTTCGGTGCGGCCCGCTCCCACCAGGCCGGCGATGCCGAGGATCTCGCCGCGCCGCAGCTTCAAGCCGGCCGACGCGGGGAGCGGATCTCCCCGCAGACCGTCGACCTCGAGCAGGACCTCGCCGTGCGCGCGCGGGATGATCGGGTAGACCTGATCCAGTCTGCGCCCGACCATCTGCTCGATGATTTGCGCGATCGTGACGCCGGCCAGTTCGCCCGTCGCCACCGTGTGGCCGTCGCGCAGAACGGTGTAGCGGTCGGCCACGCGGTTCACCTCCTCGAGGAAGTGGCTGATGTAGATCACCGCGATGCCGCGCTGCTTGAGGCGCGCGATGACCTCGAACAGCCGCTCGGTGTCGCGCCGCGAGAGGGAGCTGGTGGGTTCGTCCATGACGATGATCCGCGCGTCGCCGACCAGCGCGCGGGCGACCTCGACCATCTGCCGCGCTCCCGGCCCGAGCGCGGCGACGCGGGTTTCGGGCGAGATGTCCAGGTGGTCGAGCAGCTCGAGCGCCTCCAGGACGAGCCGGCGCATCGCGCGCCGGTTCAAAAAGCCGAACGAGGCGTGCTCGCGGCCGAGCAGGACGTTCTCCTGGACGGTCAGGTGCGGCGCCAGGTTCAGCTCCTGGTAGATCATGGCGACGCCCTGCTCGCGGGAATCCGAAGGGCCGGCCGGCGCGAACGGCCGGCCGAACAGCTCCATGGTGCCCCGGTCGGGAGCGAGCGCGCCTGACAGCACCTTCATCAGCGTGCTCTTCCCCGCGCCGTTTTCGCCGACGAGGGCGTGCACCTCGCCTGGCCGCAACTCGAAGTCGACGCCCGCGAGCGCCTGGACCGCCGCGAACGACCGGGCGATGCCGTGCATCCGCAGAGCCGGCGGTACGGCGTCCATCTCGATCAGCGCAGCCACTCGGAGAGATCGGGCGAGAGCAGCGCTCGAATCTCCGGGTCGTTCAGGTTCTCGGGCGTCGCGACGCGCGCGCCGGTGTCGATGCGCTGCTGGACGCTCTCTCCGTCGAGGTGCGCGACCATCGTCTTCACGCTGAGTTCGCCCATCAGGAACGGGTTCTGCAGCACCAGGCCGTCGATCTCGCCGCGGCCGAGAGCTTCCGCCAGCTTGTCGCTGCCGTCGAAGCCGACGTAGCGCACCTGGCCGGCGCGGCCCGCATCCTGGAGCGCCCGCAGCATGCCGAAGGTGGTCGATTCGTTGGGACAGAAGATTCCGTCGAGCTGCCGGTGGCTGATCAGCAGGTTCTCCGCCGTGCTGTAGGACGTTTCGGTGGTGGCGCCGCCGTACTGATTGCTGGAAACGATCTCCACGCCGGGGTAGCTCTCCGCCAGGGTCTCGAGGAAGCCCGCCTCCCGTTTCATGGTGCTCGCCGACCCTTCCTGATATCGCATCATGACGACCTGTCCCTTCCCGCCCAGGAGATCGCCGAGCCGCCTGGCCGCGAGCGCTCCTCCTTTGTAGTTGTCGGTCGCGATGAAGCTGACGTAGCCGTCCCAGTCGAGTCCGGAGTCGCAGACCAGCACCGGGATGCCCTCCCGCACGGCGTCCTTCAGGACCGGCACGAGCGCGCGGTCGTCGAGCGGCGCCACGACGATGGCGTCGACGCCGCCGCTGATGAAGTCCTCCACGACCTTGATCTGGTCGTCGCGGTCGTCCTCGCGCTGCGGCCCGTTCCAGAGGATCTCCACGCCGAGCTCCGCGCCGGCCTTGTTCGCGCCGGCGTGGATCGACTTCCAGAACTCGTGCGTCGTGCCCTTGGGAATCACGGCGATGCGCCGCGCCGCGGCGCCGGTCGGATTCTGGCCCGCCCGCGGTTCGCGTTCGCAGGCGCCGGTGCAGCAGACGGCCAGGAGGAAGGCGAGCGGGAGCAGGTGGTCGAACTTCATCGGATGGGATCCCGGATCAGGGTCATGGAACCGCCAAGGCTACGCGCCGTGAGGGGGTTCTACCACTTCTTGAGCGGCCGCCCGAGACTGAACTGGGACACTGTGCCGTGTGGGAACTATGCGGAGGTCCGTGTCGGCCGCGATCGCCGGGGGACGCGGTTTACGGACGGCTATCGACAGGTAGAATCATCGCGTGTCGACGGGCTGCGATCGAGGCGTCCAGCCGCGCCGCCTGGGGCAGAGAGCATGGTGAACGAGCGAAGTCGATGAGTTCGGGGCCGGAGGAAACCATGGGCGGCGCGGGCGGCACGGAAGACCCCGTCCGCTACCGGCGGATCCGGGATCTGTTCCAGCAGGCTCAGGACCAGCCGCGCCGGCAGCGCGAGGCGTTCTTGATCGAGGTGTGCGCCGGGGACGAGGCGCTTCGCGAACGCGTGCTCGATCTGCTGCGGCGCCACGAGGAGCCCGACTCGCTGCTCGATCGACCGGCCGCCGACGCGGTGACCCTGAGCCAGGCGCTGGTCTCGGACGACCCGGCCGTCTGGGAGCGGTTTCTCGATCAACTGTCGGCGCCGCGTTCGACCTGGACGCGCTACGAGGATCGGGGCGAGATCGCCCGCGGCGGAATGGGCGCGATCCACGAGGTGCGGGACGGCGATCTGCGCCGCACGCTGGCGATGAAGATCTTGCTGGGGGAGTCGGCGGACCCGTCCCGCGCGAGCGCCTCGCTCGGCCGCTTCCTGGAGGAAGCCCAGGTGACCAGCCAGCTCGACCACCCCGGCATCGTGCCGGTCCACGAGATCGGCCGGGACGAAGCGGCGCGCGTGTACTTCACGATGAAGCTGGTCAAGGGGGAGGACCTGCGCTCGGTCTTCGACCGCGTGCGCGACCCGTCGGATGACGGCTGGAACGAGACGCGCGCGCTGAACACCCTGCTGCGCGTGTGCGAGGCGATGGCGTACGCCCACGAGAAGGGCGTGATCCATCGCGACCTGAAGCCGGCCAACGTGATGGTGGGGCGGCACGGCGAAACCTACGTGATGGACTGGGGGCTCGCCAAGGTGCTGGGCCAGGTGGACCGGAGGAACCTGCGCCTCCGGCCGCCGGACAGATCCTCGTTGATCCGAACCGGGCGCAAGGACGCGGCGGCGGCGACGCCCGACTCGCCGTTGTTGACGATGGACGGAGACGTGGTCGGCACGCCGTCCTACATGGCACCCGAACAGGCCGACGGCTGGATCGAGAAGATGGGTCCGCACTCCGACGTGTACGCGCTCGGGGCCATGCTCTACCAGCTCCTCACGGGGCAGATGCCGTACGTCGAGCCGGGCGCTCGCGTGTCGGCGCGCACCATCCTGGCCAAGGTGCAGATGGGCCCGCCGGCCCCGATCCATGAGCTGCGCAAGGACGTGCCGGCGGAACTCGTCGCGATCTGCGAGAAGGCGATGGCGCGCAACCTGTCCGACCGATACGCCACCACGCTGGAGCTGGCGGTCGATCTGCGGGCCTACCTGGAGCATCGGGTCGTGGCCGCCTATGAATCCGGGGCGATCGCGGAGCTGAGGAAGTGGATCGTGCGAAACCGGGGGATCGCGGCCACCGCGGCGGCCGCGATCCTCCTGATCGCATCCTTGACCGCCTGGTTCGTGATGACGGTTCGGGACAGTGAGCAGGCGGCCCTCGAGGAGAAGTACCGCGTCCTCCGACTCTCGGACATCAAGCGGCTCTCCGACCTGAAGGCGCAGGTGGCCGAGCTCTGGCCGGCGCATCCGGACCGGGTTCCGGCGATGACGCAGTGGCTGCAGAGAGCCGAGGCACTGTCGAACAACCTGGCGGCGCACGAGGCGACGCTCGCGGACATCCGGTTGCGGGGGACACCCGGAATGCATCCGCGTGAAGCGGAGCTGGCCGATCTCAGGAAGCAGGCGGCCGAACGCACGGTCGAGGTACTGCCGGACGATGCTGCCGCTCTTTCAGCGCGGATCGATTCCCTGGCAGCCACGATCGAACGCGAGCGCCCGCATGAGTTCCCGGACGAACAGAGCGCCTGGTGGCACGACACGCTGGTCGACCTGATCTCCGGGCTGGTGGCGTTCTCCGCGGACGACCCCTACGGAGAGACGATCGCGAGCGTACGGCAGCGGCTGGAGTTCGCGCGGACGATCGAGAAGAACTCGATCACCGACCACCAGGAGGAATGGGACGAGGCGATCGCGTCGATCGCGGATCGGGACGAATGTCCGCGGTACGAGGGCCTGGTGATCAAGGCGCAACTTGGCCTGGTTCCGATCGGACGGGACCCCGACTCGGGATTGTGGGAGTTCTGGCACGTGCAGACCGGCGACAAGCCCGTGCGCGACGGGAACGGAAAGTTGGTGCCGGCCGAGGAGATGGGCCTCGTGTTCGTCCTGATCCCGGGCGGGACGTTCTGGATGGGCGCGCAGGCGACCGATCCCGGAGGCCGGAATTACGACCCGCCGGCGGAAAGCCGCGAGTCGGACCCGGACGGGAACCCGGTGGAAGTCACTCTGGACGCGTACTTCCTGTCGAAGTACGAAATGACGCAGGGGCAGTGGCAGCGATTCACGGGAACGAATCCGAGCGTATGGAGTCCGGGACTCAAACTCGGCGACAACGTCACGACTCTGTTGCACCCGGTCGAGCAGGTGAGTTGGGAGGACTGTGTGGAAATGCTCCGCCGCCTCGATCTGCGCTTACCCACGGAGGCGCGGTGGGAGTATGGTTGCCGGGCGGGGACCGAGACTCCATGGTGGCCCGGGGTAGACGTGCGTGATCTTCAGGGAGCGGCCAATCTGGCAGACGCGTATTGCCAGGCGAATGGCGGGCCCGCGAGCTGGCAGTACGAGGCCGATCTGAACGACGGGTTCGTAGCTTCCGCCCCAGTCGGCCGGTACCGGGCGAACGCGTATGGATTGCATAACGTGATCGGCAACGTGTGGGAGTGGTGCCTGGACGGATTTGGCGGCTATGCCCAAGCCGCGAGGAAGGGCGATGGGGCACGAGAAGTCGCGGGCGCTTCCTACCAGACCTACCGTGGTGGCAGCTTCAACTACTTGGCCGTTCATGCACGCTCTGCGTCCCGTGCCGATAATGCGCTGGGATTCCGTGGCCGCGACCTGGGCGTCCGCCCCGCGCGTGATCTCCGCTGAGGCAACCTTCCATTCAGAGGGCGAGATCGGCCGGGATCAGCCGCCCCGGCGGTCCACGTTCGCGAGTTCAGCGGTGGATCAGTTCCCCGGGCGGCTGCCGAGCGTGACCTCGAGCGTCCGCTGCACCCCGTCACGCTCGATCACCAAAGTGAGGACGTCATCGGCCCGCGTGTCGCGCAGCGCCGCCAGCAGGTCGTCGCGGCTTCCTACCTCGTGGTCACCGATCCGCAGGATGCGGTCGCCCGCCAGCAGGCCGGCCGACGCCGCGCCGGAGCCGGCCACGACCTCGGCGATCCCGCCGCCTTCAGGGTCCATCCGGACGCCCAGGAAGCCAGCGTTCGATGGAGCGGTGTCTTCCGCCGGCGGCATCAGCACGAGCGAATCGGGATGGTCCTCGAGCCAGTCACCGAGGGAAACCGGATCCTGCTCCGAGAGGAACGGCACCTGCGTGCCCTTGCGCGCCCCGGAGACGGCGTCGAAGGTCCGGTCGCCGAGCGGATACCAGATGGAGTCCGTGTTGCGGTCGTACAGCACGAAGACCCGGTTCATGGTGTACCCGGTCGTGCCGAAGGTGTGGATCTCGTCCTCGATCTTGCGGGAGCACACGGCCCCCAGGCTCGCGAGAGGTCACCACAGGACGGCGAACGGCTCACCCGCGAACTCGTCGTTCACGATCTCGTGGCTCGACATCACGAACAGGGGGTAGGCCTTGGCGACGCCCTCCACCTCCACGCCGATCACCTGCGTGTCGTTGTCGATCCCCGCATCGCGGAGCCTCGCATCCCCCGCCGGAAGGAAGACCGGGTCATCGATGGAGCTGATCCTGTCGCGGCCGATCCCGTGGTTGAAGGACTTCGGATCGATGGCCGCGCCAGTCACGTCGAAGTAGTCCGGCTCGCCGCCCTGGCCCGCGTCTCCCGCCCACAGGAGCGTTCGCCCGTCCTGGACCACGATGGGCCGCCCCCCGGCGGTGTAATCCACTGTTTTGCGGTCTTCTGAGCCGGGCGAGCCCGGGGGAGCCGGGTCTTCGCCGCTCTTTGCGCGCGTTCCCTTGCAGATCAGATCGCCAAAAGGTCCGGTGTACTTCCCGGAAATGGAGTCGCCGGTCACCGTTCCCTCGAAGGTCAGCACGGCGCCGCCGGCTCCTGTCGCCCGCTGGAAGGTGAGCACCGCCTGGTCCAGCTTCAGGTCGCTCAGGGCGGCGGTGTGCCCCTGGCTCTTCCATTCCCCGTGAAGCGAGCCGTTGTCGCCCCAAGCGAGGGTCATCAAGGCCTCGATCTCTCGATCCCCGAGCTGCGTCGTCATCGTCCACGACCCCTCGACCGACACGGCCTCGACTGGCTCGCTGTCATCCAAAGGCGACGGTGGAAGCCACACGAGCGTGGACGCGAACAACAGGCTCAACATGACGAAATCCTCACGACAGGGGAGGCAGGGGCCCGGATATACGCGTCCTCCATCCGCTCGTTCCCGTGTCTGTCCGGACTCTGTCGAAACCGGTCGAACCACCGGTGCAAAATGGCGGGCCGCGGCAATCCTCGCGGGGATCTCGGCCGGGGATGAGCGTCGGTTGGTGGTTCACGAGGTTGTCGTCTCGACGCTGATCGAGGGTCTGCGTCCCCTGCCGAGCGGATCGATGTGATTCGAGGCCCGCGTGTCAGGGCGGACGTTGCGGCTCAGGCGATGCGCGTCGAGTCACGCAGGGGAATCGTCATCGTGAATGTGAACGCGTAGCCGGTGATGCACGTGCTCACTGTCAGACGTCGACCCGACGAAGAAAAACCATCAGTTTCCAGATGCTGACGTAGATCAAGACATGTCATTCGTATAATATCTGCCTAATCACATGAAGAAGGCCAGCAGACGACCTCAGCAACAATTGATGGGTTTCCTTCGGCGGGGTGGGAAGCGGCCCGGGGCAGGGCGCAAGCCGAAGGGTGAGAAGGCGGGGGTGCCGCACCGGAATCGGGCGAAGCTCTTGAGTCGGCATCCGGTGCACGTCACCTTGAAGTTGGAGCGGGGCTTGCCGCGCTTGCGGAACAAGGCGGCCTATCGAGTATTGCGGAGGGCGTTCGTGGGCGCGAACGCGAGGGAGGGGTTCAGGTTGTGCGAGTATTCAGTGCAGGGGAACCACGTCCATCTGATCGTCGAGGCGAATGATCGGACGGCTTTGTCGAAGGGCATGCAGGGGTTGGGAGTGCGGATCGCGCGGGGATTGAATCGGCTTTGGGGACGGGCCGGGAGGGTGTTTGCAGATCGGTATCACGATCGGATCCTGCGGACTCCGCGGGAGGTCCGGAACGCCTTGGCCTATGTGCTCAACAACGCCAGGCGGCACCGAATAGGGTTGAAGTGGGCGATCGACCTGTTCGCATCGGGACTCTGGTTCGATGGCTGGAAGGAGGCGGGAGTTTCCCGGACGATCCAAAGGCCCAAGGAGCGGCCGACGGCGCGGGCGCGGAGCTGGTTGCTGCAGATGGGATGGCGGCGGCACGGGTTGATCCACATTGCGGAGGTGCCGGGCGGGCCCGGGGCGTGAGCCCCTGGGAGGACGCACCTGCTCAATGTCAAACGCAGACGCCTGATCGACGTTCGGTCCGCGGTGACGGAGATTCAGCTGCAGATGGAGCGGTACACGGTGGCCTGCGCGCCTCTCGTGGATGCGTTTGCAGAGGGGCGATCCGTCTCACTGGAGACGCACGACCGCGAGATGGTGCCCATGGCCAACTCCGCTGCGTCGGCGCTGGACCGACTCGATGCGGCGATGCATGTGTTGCAGGCACCGAATGCCCGCGCCCGGCGAAACGCCCCGGGCTCAGACCTGCGCTTCGACCAGCCGCTGGTGGCAGACGCTATGGCCGCAGAACTCGCAGTTGTACGGGCGGCGTTCGACATCCGCGCCGAGCCCGATGATGCCGCTGATGCTCTTGATCGGATGCATCATCAAACTGTCGGAGAGGCGGACGCCGGCGGGACGCTGGGGGAGCAGGGAGAAGAGTTCCGTCTGGCCGGCGGTCTCCCAGGTGCAGTAGCCGGGGCTGAAGCGGTTGGTGGTCAGCAGGCCGCGCGCGGAGACGGCGGCGGCGATCGACTGTTCCAACTGACTGGCCGCGGCCTCGGCGGCGATCGACCCGACCGTGTCGAGCAGGTAGCCGTCCAGCAACTGGCCGGCGTTCATCAGCGTGCGCGCGGTGCGCTCGAGCGCGCTGCCGAGCGTGAGCACGAACACCGCGAGGGATTCTGATCCCATGAGTTGGCTTCGCACGAGTCCCCCGACCGAGAGCGGCACCAGATCGGGACTGCCGCACTCGATGAAGTCTCGCCGGTGATCGATCACGACCGGCAGCTCGCGCCAGACCGCGCGGGCGTGGATCAACGACAGCCCCTGCTCCAGCATCTCCTCGGCCGGCCCGCGCACCTTGGGAGGAAGGCAGCGCTGGTGCTGGGCGTCCGCCCGGTAGCCGAGGCCCCGGGCCAGTTGATCGAGATCGAGGCCCAGTTCGACAGGCTGCAATCCGAGCACCTGCGGGGAACCATTGTCAGGTGAGGCAGGGAGATCGTTCATCCGGTCGCTGCTTTCTCCGGCAGGAGCCGCCGCACCTTAACGTCTGCTGGATCCATCTGCCAAGCCCCTACCCGGGGCCTTCGTCGACCGCCTGGAGCCGGATGAAACACTCGTCGTGCGGGCCGACGCGCGGGTCCGGCACTCCCCGTTCAGCTCGCCCGGATCCTGCCGGCGCCAGGCGCAGGTCAGCTCGCCGGGCGAACTGTAGATGGCCGCCTGGAGACCCAATGCGTGGATCGAATCCACTGGGCCCTGCAGATCGGGGAACGTGCAGTTGGGAAGCACAGCGTTTCTCGCATCGAGCGCCTGCCTGCCGGGGAGCGGCTCGATTGAACCGGGCGATCCGGGCGATCCGGGCTTCACGATCCAGCAGTCGTCGACGTTGACGTACGGATAGCCCGCGTCCGCCATGCCGCTCGCGATCATCTGCAGGGCGGCGGCGACCAGATCCTCCTGGGTGACCGGGCGGGATTTGGCAGCCGCCGATCACCGACGCCCCGCGGGCGACCGGCGCTCGCGCTCGTCCCGCCATGAACTCCGGGCCCTCGGGGTCGACCGCGAAGTCCTACTTCTGGCGCCCCTGGTGCGCCCACAGCCGGATGAGACACACGTCGTGCGGTCCGACGCGAGTCCGGTATTCCCCGTTCAGTTCGCCCAGATCCTGCTGGCGCCACAGGTCGCGCGCATGCCAAGTCCCCGACTGGCCGAGCTCCGCCGGCGTGAAACCGAGTTCGCGTTCGTAGGGCGCGAGGTTGAACAGACCGGCCGCCAACGAACCGCCGGCCAGCTCCTTGACCATCAGGAGGACCTCGTCCTGATGGCGGACGATGCGGCCCTGCCGGCCGAGCGGGTCCTGGTCGATCTCGATCACCTCGGGGTTGCAAAGGACGTTCAAGGTGAACGGATCCAGCCGGGTCATGTCGCCGGAGAAGATCAGCGGCGCCGCCATCAGACACCACAGGGACATCGTCGAATACTGTTCGCCGGCGCTCATGCGGGTCGGCCCGCCCGCGCCCATGGTGAAGGCGCTGCCGACCACGCCGAACAGCAGGTAGTCCGGATCGTTCCACCGGCCGGGCCCGGCGAATTCATTCAGGCGGGCGTTCTTCAAGCCGACGGCGAGCACCGCCTGGAACGGGTCCGCCGCGCCGAGCCCGAGGTCGCCGGTCGTGCGCCAGCAATGGCCGCCGGCGCCGGCGCCCCATTCCCAGACCTCGCCCATGCCGTACTGGCAGAGATTGAAGACGATGTCGCGGTCGAGCCGGCGCAGATGCTCGCTCATCAGCGCGTACGGCTTCTGCAGCTCGGCGCGGCTCTGGTCCCGGGCCACGCTCCCGTAGGAGCACCAGTCGTACTTGAGGAAGTCGAAACCCCACTCGGCGAAGCGGCGCGCGTCCTCGGCTTCATGCCCGAGGCTGCCGGTGTAGCCGGCGCAGGTCAGCGCGCCGGGCGAGGTGTAGATGCCGGCCTTGAGCCCCAGCGCGTGGATCGAGTCCACCAGACCTTCGAGATCGGGGAACTTGCCGTTGGGAAGCATGGCGCCGCTCGCATCGCGCGCCGGGCCGCCGAGCAGCGGATCACTTGAGTCGGGCGAGTCGGGCGCGCCCGGCTTCACCATCCAGCAGTCGTCGATGTTCACGTACTGATATCCCGCGTCGGCCATCCCGCTCGCGATCATCTGTTCCGCGGCGGCGACCAGATGTTCCTGGCTGACGCGGTCATAGTGGATGTACCACGAGTTCCAGCCCATCGGCGGGGTCAGCGCCAGGGTCTCGCCCACCACGATCGTCAACTCGCGCTCTGAGCTCCCCGAGCCGTTCTCGGCCCGCAGCAGGACCGGGTATTCCGAAGCTTCCTTTGGAACCCGTCCGGTCAGCAGGCCTGTGCCGGCATCGAGCTTCAATGAAGCCGGCAGCCCAAGGGCGGCGAACGTCATCGGCCGTTCGCCGGTCGCGGGAATCCGGTAGAGGAACGGCCGGCCGGGCCGCGCTCCCTGGACGAGCGGGCCGTTGAGAAGCGGCTTCTTGCCCGGCGGCGGCGTGCGGATCGGCTTCGCTTCCGGCATCGCCGCCACCGCGCGGGGCGCCTCGCCGCCCACCTCGAAACCGGCCTCGGCCCAGTCGGCGTGATCGTAGTCGATGTCGTCGCCGCCGTGATCCGAAAGCAGCAGCAGGCTACGGGCTCCGGACAGCGCGAGGTCCACCCGTTGTGCCGGCTCGCCGCCCCGCAGCACGCCGCTGTCGAAGGCGAGCTCGTGGTCCACGATGACGCGAAAGCGGACGCTGCCGCGTCCGGCGGTCTCATCGTCCACTCCGACCCAGGCCGTGAAGCGCCGGGCCTGCCCGTCGAGCTCGACCCGCAGGATCGAATCGGCGTGACTGCCCACGCCGCTTCCGAACGAGCGCCCGCCGATCCGGAGCGGCCGGCCCTCGACGCTCCGGTCGATTTGCGGGCTCCCGAAGCCCTGTCGCATGCGGGTCAGGTCGAGTGCCGAAAGCGGAAGCTCCTGCGCGGACGCCAGGGCCGATCCAGAGAGGAGCAACAGGGCCAGCTTCATGAGTTCGTGCTCATCTTTCGGGAGCAAGCCGGGCGGGAAGAAGCCGGGGAATCAGGTTCACAGACTATCATTTCCGGCATGGACGACCCACCGATCGAACAGGCCCTTTCCCAACTGCCCCATTTTCGGACGCTGGACGGCGACCTGATCGCCCAGATCGGCAAGGGCAGCCGGCGCCGGATCTATGCCAAGGACGAGATGATTCTCAGCCAGGGCGAACCCTGCCGCGCCTTCTTCTTCATCGAGAAGGGCGCAGTCCGGCTCTTTCGGCCGACCCCGGACGGGAAGCTGCAGGTCATGCACTCGCTGCGGGCAGGGCAGTCGTTCGCCGAGGCGGCGCTTTTGAACTTCCGCGGGTATCCGGTCAGCGGGGCGGCCATGGAAGCCGACACGCGGATGATCGAAGTGGGGCGGGAGCCGTTCCTCACGCTGTTCCGGACCGACGACCGGGTGGCCTCCGCGATGGTCGGATCGCTCTGCGGCTGGCTGCTGAAACTGGTGGATCGGATCGACGAGCTCTCGGCCGCCTCGGCCGGCGCCCGGCTGGCAAAATATTTGTTGCGGCTTCCGGCCGGGCCCGAGCAGGGGACCACCACGGTGCGGCTGCCGATGGCCAAGAAGGACCTGGCCGAACACCTCTCGATCACCCCGGAGACGCTCTCCAGGCTGCTGAAACGCTGGAAGGAGCTGGGCCTGGTCGAGGGCAACGGGCGTTCCCTGGCGCTGCTCGACGTCGACACCCTGGAAGCCTTCGCCGAGGGACTTTCCGCGCCGGCTTGACATCCGTCAAGGCGGCCTGAGCCCGAAAGCGCGATAACCCTCCCGGCACGAATGAATGTGCCGCCCAACAGGCTGGGGCCAGGCCCCCGGGAGGTTCGAAAGTGTTCTCAGCGAAATCGTTCACGCTCGGCAAGATCCTGCTGATCACGGCCGTGCTTGGTTTCTCGGTGCTGCTCCTCGGCGGCTACTCGATCTATCGCAGCCAGGCGCCGATCCCCGGCCAGGTCGTGGCCGAAGGCGGTGGACTGCTGTTTTCCGGCGATCAGATCCTGGGAGGCCAGGCGGTCTACCAGAAGTACGGACTGATGGACTGGGGTTCGGTGCTGGGACACGGCACCTACTTCGGGCCGGATTTCACCGCCGAACTGCTGCATGACCGGGTCCTCTTGATGCGCGAGTACGAGGCGCAGGCGAAGCACGGCGCGGCCTACGATGAGCTGCCGGTGGAGCAGCAGGACGCCATCGCCGCGCGGGTGAAACGGGAGATCAAGCTGAACCGGTACGACCCGGAGAGTGACACGCTGACCTTGGGGCCGTCGCAGGTCTACGCCTTCGGCGAGATCGAAAAGCGGATGCGGGTGCGCTTCACCGAGGGGGAATACGACCGCGGCCTGCAGCAGAACCTGATCTCGGAGGACCATCTGGCACCCGGCCGCAGCTGGGTCGCGGAAGGGGATCAGATCCACCAGGTCTCGGCGTTTTTCTTCTGGACCTCCTGGCTGGCGGGCGCCGAGCGGCCGAACGACGACACGACCTACACGAACAACTGGCCGTATGACGAGAGCGCGGGCAACACGGTGTCGAAGGGCGCCATGCTGTGGAGCGGCGTGTCGGTGGCGGTGCTGCTCCTGCTGCTGCCGCTGGTCATCCTGTTCTACCTGCGCGGCCGTTACTGGATGGAGGACGCCTACGCCCCCGGCGCCTTCCCGCGGCAGGAGGTGAGCTGGCTGCCGGTCTACCCGAGCCAGCGCAAGACCTTGAAGTTCTTCGTCGTGGCCGGCCTGCTGTTCCTGCTGCAGACGCTGCTCGGCGGCTACCTGGCGCACACCTACGTGGAAGGCAGCGGCTTCTACGGGCTCGACCTCTCGGGCATCCTGCCGTTCAACATCGCCAAGACCTGGCACGTGCAGCTGGCCGTGTTCTGGATCGCCACCTGCTGGCTCGGGCTCGGCATGTACATCGCGCCGCTGATCGGCGGCCGCGAGCCCAAGCGGCAAGGGCTGCTGGTGGATATCCTGTTCGGCGCGGTGGTCTTCGTCGCCGTCGGTTCGCTCGCCGGCGAATACCTCGGCGTGAAAGGCGCGCTCGGCAACTGGTGGTTCCTGCTGGGGCACACCGGTTGGGAGCTGATCGAGCTGGGCCTGATCTGGAAGGGGCTGCTGGCGGTCGGATTCGTGCTCTGGCTGTTTATCGTGGCGCGCGCGGTGATCGACACCCGAAAGAACGGCGATCCGGAGAAGAAGGACCTGGTCCGGCTGTTCCTGATCGCCGCCGCGGCGATTCCGGCGATGTTCCTGGCCTCGTTCCTGATCACGCCCGGCACCCACATCACGATGGCCGACTACTGGCGCTGGTGGGTGATCCACCTCTGGGTGGAAGGCATGTTCGAGGTCTTCGCGGTGGTCGTGGCCGGCCTGTTGTTCGTCAACATGGGGCTCGTGACCCAGAAATCGGTCAGCCGGGCGCTCAAGTTCCAGTTGATCATCCTGCTGGGCAGCGGCCTGATCGGCACCGGGCATCATTATTACTGGATCGGCGCCAACGACTTCTGGATCGCGCTCGGCAGCGTCTTCTCCGGCATGGAGGTGATTCCGCTGACCCTGCTGGCCGTGGAGGCGGTCGAGCACTGGCGGGTCATCCGCCGGGGCGGCGAGCACTTCCCCTACACGAACGTGTTCGCCTTCCTGGTGGCGGTGGCGTTCTGGAACCTGTTCGGCGCCGGCGTGCTGGGCTTCCTGATCAACCTGCCGATGGTGAACTACTACGAGCACGGCTCGTTCCTGACCGCGAATCACGGCCACGCCGCGCTGATGGGGGTGTTCGGGATGCTGGCGATCGCGCTCGCGCTCTACTGCGTGCGCAATCTGACCACCGAGAAGGGGTACGTGAAGCGGCTGTTCCAGATCAGCTTCGTCGGGCTGAACCTCGGGCTGTTCGGAATGGTCGTGCTGACGCTGATGCCGGTCGGGATCATCCAGCTGCTGCACGCCGCGGAGTTCGGTTTCTGGTCGGCCCGCAGCCTGGAGTTCTACCAGGGCAGCGGCGTCCAGGCGCTGCTCTGGCTGCGCATCCTGCCGGACGGAATCTTCATCGTGCTGGGCGTGGTGCCGCTCGTGTTGGGCCTGATCCAGGCTTTGCGCAACCCGCGCCCGCTGACGCCGATCGAGGTGGCCGCGAGACGCCGCGACGAAGCCGCGCCGGCGTACGACCGCGAAGCAGAATTGGTCTGAGTGAACGACAGGACCCGGTTTGCCACGGAGCGGAGAAAGCTCCGTGGCAAACCAGTGTTCTGCTGCGCGGGCCCGCCTGCGGTATGCTCCCACCCCAATGGACGACACCGCTGACATGGTCATCGTGGGGGCCGGCGCCGCGGGGCTGATGGCCGCGGTCTGGGCCGGTCGGACCCGGCCCGGACGCAGGCTGCTCCTGCTCGACGGGGCCGGCCGGTTGGGCGCCAAGATCCTGATCTCGGGCGGTGGGCGGTGCAACGTCACGCACGACCAGGTCGACGCTTCCGCCTTTGCCGGATCGTCCCGCAACGCGATCGGCAAGGTCCTGCGCCGCTTCGACGTGCCGCGGACCGTGGCCTTCTTCCGCGAGATCGGCGTGGAGCTGAAACGCGAGCAGACCGGCAAGCTCTTCCCGACCACCGATCAGGCCCGGACCGTGCTGAACGCGCTGCTCGGGGCGGCGGTCGCCGCCGGCGCGCTGCTGCTTCATCCGCGCCGGGTGGAGACCGTGACCCGCACGGACGGCGGTTTCCGGGTCGCCGGCGCGTGGGGCTCGATCGCCGCGCCGCGGGTCGTTTTGGCCACCGGCGGGCGCAGCCTGCCGAAGACCGGCTCGGACGGCCACGGCCTCGAGCTCGCGCGCGCGCTCGGACACCGTCCGACCGAACACATCTTCCCGGGCCTGGTGGCGCTCACGCTTCCGCCGGGTCATTTCATCCGTGAGCTCAGCGGTGTCACCGTGCCGGCCACGGTCGAACTGTGGTCCGGCCGCGGCCGGCGGCTGGAGTCGTTCACGGACTCGACGCTGTGCACCCACCTGGGGCTGTCCGGACCATCGATCCTCGACATCAGCCGCTACTTCCTCGATGCGCGCCGCGCCGATCCGCAGGCGCTCCTGACCATCAACTGGCTGCCGGGAGTGACGGCCGAGGAACTGGACCGGCTGCTGCGAGAGCCTCGCGCCTCGGGGCCGCTGGCCGTCCTGCGGCCGCGCCTGCCGGACCGCCTCGGGCGCGGCCTGTGCCGTGAAGCCGGCGTCGATCCCGCGCTGCCCCTCCACCGGTTGACCCGCGAGGCCAGGAAGCTTTTGGCCGCCACCGTGACGCGACTGCCGCTGCCGATCGCCGGCGACCGCGGCTTCGCTCACGCGGAGGTGACGGCCGGCGGGGTGCCTCTGGCGGAGATTCGCCTCGAAACGATGGAATCGCGGGTGTGCCCCGGCCTGCACCTGTGCGGCGAGATCTGCGACGTCGACGGCCGGATCGGCGGCTACAACTTCCAGTGGGCCTGGGCCAGCGGCTACACGGCCGGCGTCTCGGTCTGATCCCCGGGCCTCGGATCCACGCTCGCCGTGGACGTGCCCGCCATCGGCGAACCGGGCTGGAAAGCCTGACGTACTTTCTTGCCGGGATGATGCCGCACCAGCCTCGGTCGCGGTGGCGGTGTCATCTCCAGAAGTAGTGCCATGCATACTCGAACGTCGCCGTCTCACCGGGCTCGAGCGTTGCCTGCCAGGATACCGAACCGCGCCCGTTCACATTGCGCCACCACCACGGCCAACTGTGCCACGTCCACCACGGCGGACCGTCGTGAAGGGCATTTTCCTGCCAGTTCTCGGTCCGCCAATCCAAACTGACCAGCTTGCCTTCCGGCTTTGCTTCGTCCAGCTTCCCCAACACGTGGCGGACGACTTCGATTGGGATGGGCTTGTCGAGGTGATTCGTCACCTCGACACTGCCGGCAAGGTCGACTCGCGAATAGTCGGCGTCGTTGACGCGGATGGCATTGGCCGTGCGCTCGACTTCGCGTTCCGAGTGGTCGACGCGCACGTCGGTGGCCTTCGTCAGCGCCAAGTCGCTTGCCCCTCCCCTTGCTGTGTAAGTCATCATTCCTTGCGCGATGAGTTGCCCTTCCTTGAGAATCAGCGCCGGAGCGGTGGTCAAGGGATAGCGGCTCGTGTTCACCAGCCGGATGAAGTGCATGAATTTGGGAGTATGAAGAAGTTTTGCCAGTTCCGCCTGTTGACTGCTGTCGAAGTGCCGGCGGACTTCCAAGGGGGGGAGCACGGGCATATGCAGCGTGTAGATATCTTCGTAGGGCACGTCAAACTCCGCCACGCGCACGACCATCCGTTCGCCCTTCTGCAGCGTGACGTCGTCCACCTTGAAGACGAACAGGTCCTCGCTCTTGCTCGCTCCCTCCAGCTCGAGGCCCGAATCGAGCGACTCGGCTCCCGCCCTGGCCGGGGCCACTGCGCGAACCTCCTGCATCCGCGCCGTTTGCGTCATGATCGCGTTGGAAAGTGCGAACCCGGTCCGGCTCCCTTCCTGAAAGTACGACGAGAGCTGCGCAGCGGTCTGCTGCAACGAGAGGGGATCCAGCGTGTCTCGAAACCGAAAGGTTGGCACGCCCACCACCAGATTCACGGCCACACCCCGCAGATCCACCATCTCGTTGATCAGCGTCGCCTGCAATTCGACATGCGCCCTGTCTTTCCCGTCGATCGTCACACGATAACTGGGAATCCAGCGCATGCCTTTCTCCAGATAGGCCATGCCGACGGCGGCTCGTGCAGGCGACGCGCCGGACTCCCACTCGAGATTCAAGGTCAGCAGGTTACGGATCTCGTGCTTGCCAAACGTCGTGATCGGCTCGTCGAGGAATGTTGCTTCTTGAATGCGAGACATCGGCACGACACGGTGTCCCTCATTCGTCTTGAACAGGATCACATCTCCCTTCACGGGAGCGGCAAGCTCCGCTCCTGACGGATTCCTATCGGCAGGTGCTGCCGGAGTCCGGCTGGGAATGGAAACGATGGTTGCAATGTACTCGGTGTTTCCCTCCGAGATGCGTGCCCGCTTGCCAACGTTCGCCTCCAGAAGTTCGGGGATCGTGAGCGCCGTCTCGTCGGTTACAACCAACCGCGCCCCCGCAACGACCGATTTCAGCTTCGCCTTCGCCTCTCGGCAGTAGGGCCAGAACGTCCCGATCACCGGTCGCGGCAAGCGGTCCAGCACGACGTCTCCCTCTTCGTTGGTTGCCACGCTCCCCTCACTCAGCACGAACGCGTGGCCGTCCTTGAAGACGGTGATCTCCTTGACCGAAAGGTCACGCGTCGATTCCCGCAGTGGATGTTCCGAAGCGCCGGAAGCCAGCGCCGGGCGATGGATTTCAAGATAGTTGTCGCCTCAGCAAGTGCAATCATGCGGCCTCTGACTCGGCCGCTTCCGGGTCCGCTTCCGCGTTCCGGATTGGGTTTGGATTGAGCCGGACTTCGTCGGCGCGCGACCAGTCGCGAGTCTTGCCAGTCCATCGCTCGGGGTGCCGGGCCCTGGCCGCGGCGTAGACGGCTTCTCGCTTCTTCAGGATCTGAACATCGAGGCCGCGGTGTCGTTGATCTGGGGTCACAAAGCGAATGCCTGAGTGCTGATGCTCGGTGTTGTACCAGTTGGCAAACCAGCAGAGCCAGCGGCGCGCTGCCTCAAGGGAGGCGAAGCCCCCCTTCGGGTATTCCGGGTGGTACTTCGTCGTCCGGAAGAGGGACTCTGAAAACGGGTTGTCGTTGCTCACGCTCGGTCGACTGAACGACGTGGCAACTCCCAGATCAAGGAGCTTCGCCAGAAGCGTCGCGCACTTCATCGGGCTGCCGTTGTCCGAGTGGATGACGAGCTGATTTCTGTCCACGCCCTCGCGCTGACAAGCAGCCTCGATGAGTTGTGCGGCAAACTCGCCGCACTCGCGATCGTAGACGCCCTTTGCCACGATCTTGCGGCTGAAGACGTCGATGACGACATAGGCATAGAAGAACGCTCCTCGCACCAGTGATGCCATGTAGGTGATGTCCCATGACCAGACCTGGTTCGGTGCCGTGGCCACAAGTTCATCCGGGCGGTAGCGCCTCTGCGGTTCACATGAGGGCTCTCGATGGTTTTGCAGCTGCTCCTCGTGGAGGATGCGATACATCGTCGCCTCCGATGCGACGTAGAGGTCCCGATCGGCCAACTTCGCCACAATCTGCCACGGAGAGAGATCCCGGAACTCCTCACCGTTGAGGACCGAAACGACGTTCTGACGCTCCTTCTTGGACAGCTTGTTGGCCGGTTCGGTGTTGGGCCCCGCACGATTGTCATCGCCGATCCCTTGCTTCCGCCACCGCTGGAGCGCTCTCTCGGAGATCTCCAGCACGCCGCATGCGTCGGCCTGCGACGCCCCGGAAGCCTCGGCCTCGTCGACCAGGCCGAGAATCATGTCTCGTTCCTCGTGCTCGTGTCGCCGTCCCTTTCCTCCAAATACGCCCTCCATTTTTTTTTAAGAACGAGCAGGGCTGCTGCTTCCGCCAAGGCCTTCTCCTTGCGGCGTAGCTCGCTCTCGAGCTCGCGGATCTTCCGGGCTTCTGGCGTCTGCTCGCTCTTCTTCCGATTGGCGTCCTTGAGGGCACCCGTGGCCGCTGAGTGGACCTTCTCCCGCCACTCATTCAGCTGCGCCTCATGGACACCCTCGCGCCGCAGAAACTCGCCCAGGGCCTCCTCGGAGAGGCTCGCGGCCGCCATCACAATGCGAAGCTTGTCTTCCGCCGTTCGGCGCCGCGGCTTCCTTGCGCTGTTCCTGTTCTTTCTGTTCATGTCAGCCAGAGTAGGCGCATCGCGCAGCCAGCGCGACAAGGTCTGCTGGGCGACTCCCACCTCCGCGGACAACGCCGTCGCGCTGATCGCCTCCCGACCGGCCATGCGCTGCACCATCCTGGACCTGAAACCAGACGAGTAGCTCGCCATCGCGGTAACTCCACCGCCCCCTGAGTGTTGTTCTCAAAAGCGCGCCCCCATGGGGGCGACCCGCCTACGGCGGGCCAGGCCGAGCCCACCGGAGAGCTTCGCTCTCCGCCGGGTCCCCTCGGCCCCTACCCAAGACGACAACTATCCTGACACCGGGGGCCGGGCAGGATGCGATGAGCAACGAGATGGCGGTGACTGGGAAAGATGTACGCATGGTGGTTCTCCTCTGCGTGGACTGTGTTGACCCGGGTTGGACGGTGATGGTCCGCCTCTGTCCATTCGACCCCGGAATGGGCCCCGCGCGTGTAACCGACACGTAACTTCCCATGGAGTTCGTCCACCAATGACCAGCATGGGTCGATGCGCCTGCTGCAAAAATCGGGAGGAACCCTCTGGCGGGAGATGACTCGAACCGGTTCGCCGCAGGCTGGGCCTTCTTTGCGGCCGGGAGTCCGCGTATGCTCGGAAGGCCGCTGGAAGGAGCACCTCATGGATCGCTGGCTCGGACGTTACGAAGGCCTGATCTACGCAGCGTTGCGGATTGTCATCGGCTTCCTGTTCCTGTGCCATGGACTGCAGAAGGTCTTCGGCCTCCTGGGCGGCGAGCGGCAGGAACTGGTGTCGCTGATGGGTCTCGCGGGGATCATCGAGCTGGCCGGCGGGACGCTGGTTGCGCTCGGCCTGTACGCGAGCTGGGCCGCGTTCATCTGCAGCGGGCAGATGGCCTTCGCCTACTTCATGGCGCACGCGCACCGAGACCTTCTCCCGATCGCGAACGGGGGCGAGCCGGCGGTCTTCTACTGCTTCGCCTTCCTCTACATCGCGGCGCGCGGCAACGGCCCGTTCAGCTTGGGGAAGGGCAGGGCGCGGAAGGGGTGAGGCTCCGGCGCTCGACCTGAAACGGCGTCTCGACGACCGCTTTCCTGCCGCGACGGAAGACTCCTTCCGTGGCGACGCGCGCCGGCCGTCATGTAGCGGGAAGATCCAACCCCGGCGGTCCGAGCGATTCTCTATGCTGGGCATTCGGCGCTCGGAGTTGCCGAGCGGCTCGCCGGAGGCCGGGAACTTGAAGACGCGCATCCTTCCGTCCGCCTTTGTGTTGACTCTCGCACTCGGCCCGTCTCTGCAGGCGGGGCCGCCCGTTCCTCCTCGGGGTGACGCCTTCCAGCGGGCCGAAGCCCGCGCCAAGGTGGCGCGTGAGGCGTTCGTGCGCGCCCGGGGGGTGCTCGACGGCTGGTACGCGTTGAAGGATCCGGCCAGTGGATTGCTGCCGCGCACCGTCGATCAGGCGGTCTGGGCGCCTTGCGACAATGCCGCCGACCTGTTGCCGTTCCTTTTTCTCGCGGCGCACTTCACGCGTCCCGAACGGGTCGCGGACCTGGAGGCCGTCTACCGGCAGGAACTGCTCCTGACCACGCGCGCCGGCGGCCTGCCGGACTGGTACTCGTTCGACGAGCGCCGCTTCCTGCATCAGACACAAGATCCGGCGCGGATCATCTTCGGCGCGACCGAATACGCCAAGGACGGGCTCAATCCGTTGATCGAGCTGCTCGGCCCGGAACCCTGGCAGGCGCGCCTGCGCCAGTTGCTCGAGGGCGTGTTCGAGCTGGCGCCGGTTGAGTCCGCGTTCGGCCGGCTGCCTTCTCAGAGCGCGGAGGTCAACGGGGAGCTGCTCCAGACGCTCGCGCGCTTCTATTGCCTGACCGGCGAAGTCCGATTCCTCGAATGGGGCGAGCGGATCGCCGACGCCTACTGCCTGGAAGTGCTGGCCGGCGACCGGCTGCTGCCGGCGCATCGGTTCGACTTCACCCGGCACGTCGCGGCCGACGACCGGCTGAGCTTGAACGATCACGGCAACGAGATCGTCGGCGGCCTGGCCGAACTGTTCTTCGTGGTCCACGCGCTGGGCCGCGAATCGGCCGCGCGGTACGAGGCGCCGCTGCGCCGGATGTTCGACACGCTGCTCGAGCGCGGGCGCAATCCGGACGGGCTCTGGTACGGGCTGCTCGAGGCGTCGACCGGGAAGGTGCTGGCCGAGAACGTGCCGGACACCTGGGGCTACGCGCTGGCCGGCGCGCTGACCTTTGGCCGGGCGGCCGGCGAGCCGCGCTACGAGGCCGCGGCCCGGCAGGCGCTCCGCGGCGTGAACCAGGAGCGCTATCTCGACTGGGGCGGCGCCGATTCGTTCGCCGATTCGATCGAGGGCGCGCTGCTGCTGTTGAACCGGCTTCCCGAGCCGGCCGGCTGGGAGTGGTTCGAGCGGATCGTGCCGCGCTTCTTCGAGAAGCAGAAGCTCGCGGCGGACGGCGGCGACGGCATCGTCGAGGGTTGGTACGGCGACGGCAACTACGCCCGCACCGCGCTGATGATCGCGCTGGCCCTGACCCGGGGCGTCTCGGCCGAGAACTGGAGCGAACACCTGCTGCTCGGCGCGGACACCGACGAGGATCGGCTGCTGCTCTCGGTCTCCTGCGATCAGGCCTTTGCCGGGCGGCTCCGCTTCGATCACCCGCGCCACCGCGATCACTACCGCCTGCCGTTCAACTACCCGCGCCTGAACGAGTTTCCGGAGTGGTTCACCGTCTCGCCCGGGCGGCTGTATCGGGTCGAGATCGACTTTGGACAGGGTCAGGTGGTGGAGCAGATCCGTTCGGGCGGCGAACTGATCGCCGGGCTGCCGCTCGATCTCGCCGCGGGAGGAGCCGCGCGGATCCGCGTCGTGCCGCTGTCCGATCCGCCCTACGGGCAGGAGCCTCCGCCTCTTGATCCGTTCGTCGGGCTCGATCAGGCCGGCGATCCGGCCCTGCTCGACCGCATCGATCTGCAAGGCGGCGGAGAGTACCGGGGCGAGACCTATCTGTGGACGAAAGACGGCGCCATCGACTGGCGTCCGGAGCTCGGGCGCGCGGTTTCCGACAGCACGCTCTGGCTGCGCTTTGGCTGCAAGGGCGGCCGGCGCGCGTGTGTCGTGCGGATCGGCGAGCGGGCGGTCCAGATCGAGCGCGGCGGCTACGACGGGTTCACCTGGTGCGCGCTCGACTTGCCGGCTTCCTGGTTGTCAGAGGCCGGCGGCCGCATCCGGATCGAGGCGCCCGGCGGGCAGGTCGCGCCCGGTTTCCTCTCAGCACTCCGGTTGCGGCGACTGAGGGCGCGGCCCGATGTGGACGCCGTGCTGCTGGAGGCCGAGGACTTCGAGGGCGGCTGGCGCGCGCAGACCAATATCCCGGGTTTCCAGGGCCGCGGCTTTCGAACCTCGAACGCCGCTGGCCGGGCGCGCGAGGGTTTGACCGCCAGTGTCGAACTCGAGGCCGGCCGGTACAACGTCTGGGCCCGCGGATACGAGGGCGACGAGCAGGACCGCCGCTTCCTGGTCCAGGTCGCGGGCCTGGCGCTCTCCGCCACGCATCGGGATCGCCGGCAGGGCCGGTTCAGCTGGCAGTTCGCCGGCTCGGTCGAGCTTTCCGCGGGGCGGCACACGGTGGAGATCCAGGATGCCGGCGGCGGATTCGAGTCGGCCGACGCCGTTCTGCTTTCGCGCGATCTCGCCTTCGATCCGGGCGTCCGCGAACGCCTCGAACGGACTCCGCTCCTTGCGGCGGATGCGGCCGATCTCGTCGGTCGGATCGTCGAGGAGTGTTCGCACACCGCGGAGCGTTCGCACCAGCAGGTCCGCGCGCACCAGACGAGCGCCGATGAATGGGCCCATCAGCGGACGGCGCTCCGCGGGCGGTTGCTGGACGCGCTGGGCCTCGATCCGTTCCCCAGACGCACGCCGCTCAAGGCGCGCACCACCGGCGTGCTTTTGCGCGAGGGGTACCGCATCGAGAAGGTCGTGTTCGAGAGCCGGCCCGGCTTTCCCGTGACCGCCAACGTCTACGTGCCCGATCCGGGACCGGGCGCGGAAGCCGCGGGGCGCCGGCCGGCGGTGCTCTGCCCGGTGGGACACTGGGGCTTGTCGAAGGCGGAGCCGGTGGTGCAGGCGCGCTGCATCGGCCTGGCGAAGATGGGGGTGCTGGCGCTGACGTATGACGCCGTGGGCCAGGGCGAGCGGCAGGTCGACGGCAACGGCCACGCGGAGTCGTTCCGGTCGGTGCTGGTCGGGCGGAACAACCTGAGCTTCCTGCTCTGGGACACGCTGCGGGCGCTCGACTACCTGCTCGAGCGCGACGACGTGGATCCGGACCGGATCGCGTGCACCGGCGCGTCGGGCGGCGGCCTGAACACGCTGTTCGCGGCGGCGATCGATGAGCGCATCCAGGTCGCGGTGCCGGTGGTCTTCGTGACCCGCATCCGGGAGTTCCTCGAGACCCGGCGCACGCACTGCCCATGCAGCCACGTGAACGGATTGGCGGAGTTCATGGACATCGGCGACGTGGCCGCGCTGATCGCGCCGCGGCCGCTGCTGTTCGTGACCGCCACGCGCGATCCGGAGTTCCTGCCCCGGGGCGCGTTCGGCGCCGCGGAGCAGGCGGCCTCGGCTTACGAGCTGCTCGGCGCGTCCGACCGGCTGGCGGTACAGGAGTTCGACAGCGGCCATGACTACAACCAGCCCATGCGCGAGGCGATGTACGGCTGGCTCGGCCGCTTCGGGTTCGGGACGCGGGCGGCGGAGCCGGAGTTTCAGACCGAGTCCGATCCGGCGGTCTTGAACTGTCTGCCCGAGGGGCGGGTCTTTGCCGCGAGCGAGACGATGCAGAGCCTGGCGGCGGCTCGTGCGGCCGAGTTGCTGGCCGCGCCTCCGAAGGATGCCGGTCAGACGCGCCGCCGGATGCGGGCGTTGGTGCGACCCACGGGCGATGAGCAGGTGCAGCTCCTGCCGATCGATCCGGGGCTTTCGACCTTGCGCCTCGCGGTGCTCGACGCGAACCGGGGCCTCCCGTTGCTCTATCGCTCGAGCGAGGGCTTCGATCTGGTCGCGCGGAGTTTCGAGGGCGCCCGGCCGGACGGGCCGCTGGTGCTGGTCCTCGCTGAAGCACAGGGCGGCGCGGGGTTCGATCCGGAATTGCTGGAAGCCGCGCGCGCGCAAGCTTCGCGGTTGCTGGTGATCGATCCGCGCGGCACGGCCGGCGGGCGGGACGAACATCTGCTGGCCACCGACTCGCTGTTGCTCGGAGATCCCTTGATCGCCCGGCGGGCCCGGGTGCTGTCGGCGCTCTCACGCTCGCTGCGCGGCGATCTCGACCCAGGTCGCGCGCTGGTCTGGCTCGCGGCCGGCCAGCGTTCGGCGTTGACGGCGCTCCTGGCCCAGGGCGCGGGCGGCGGCGCCTCGGGCCTGGCGCTGCTCGGCCTGCCGGCCTCGCTCGCGGAGTGGTTCGCGGCGCCGCTCCCGCCGCGGGACCTCGTCGCCTGGAAGCTCCTCGAACTGGGCGACCTCGACTCGTGGACGGCCGCCGCGGGCGTGCCGGTGGTCCGCCTTGCGGGTCCGGATTTCGCGAAACCGTTGACGGCCCTGTTCGACCAACTCTGACACGCGGCCCGCGTCCGCGATTAGGTGATGAACCAGACCCGGTTCATTTCATCACGTAGGCGCTGTCTGTATTCTTCGGTGTGGCACTTTGCCCGTTTCCGCGCGTTTTCGGAGGAGTGATGAGTCCGTCCTTGATCTGCTGGCTGAGCGCGCTCGGCGTCCTGCAGGGCAACGACCAGCCGATGCCGCCCGCGACGATCACCGTCGAGCCGGTCGTCCAGGCCCGGTTCGAATCCCGCGTGGAGGTGCTGGGGGACGTCCGCTCGCTGCGCGAGTCGGAGCTCAGCGCGGAGATCGCCGGGCTGGTCGTTTCGATCGATGTGGTCGAGGGGGCCCGGGTCGCGGCCGGAGATCTGCTGCTGCGCCTCGATTCCGGACTGAAGGAGTTCGAACGCCAGCGGGCCGCCGCGGAGCGAGCCATGGCGGAGCAGGCGTTGGCCGAACTCGAGGCGGGCAGCCGCGAGGAGGATCTGCGCGAGGGCGCCGCCGAGCTCGACTCGGCGCTGGCGAGCTTGCGCGAGGCGGAGGCGGATCGGGATCGGGTGCTCGAGCTGCGCGAGACCGACATCTCGTCGGAGAAGGAGCTGACCGCGGCCGTGGCGCGGGCCGACGCCGCAAAGGCGCTGGTGGCCGCGCGCCGGGCCGTCCTGGACCGGCTGCAGGCCGGGCCGCGCGCCGAGACCGTGGCGCGGGCGCGGGCCCAGCTCGGCAGCCGCACCGCCGAACTGGAGCTGATCGATGAACAGATCCGCCGCATGGAGATCCGCGCCCCGTTCGACGGCGTCGTCGCAGCCCGCCACGTGGAGCCCGGTGAGTACCTGACCGCCGGCGTCCCCGTGCTCTCGCTGGTGCAGATGGATCCGATCGAGGTGCTGCTGCTGGTGCCGGAGCGGCACGTCGCCGGGATCGAACCGGGCCGATCGCTCGAACTCGAACTGGACGCGCTGCCGGGCGTGCCGCTGTCGGGCGAGATCTCGGCGGTGGTGCCCCGGGGCGATCGGCTGGCGCGCACCTTCCCGGTGCGGGTGGTCCTTCCGAATCCGGAGTACCGACTGCTGCCCGGCATGGCCGCCCGGGCCCGGATTCCGGCCGGTTCCGGGGAGGGGCCCAGGGTGCCGCTCGACGCCATCGTGCGGACCGGCAACCGCTCGGTGGTCTACCGCATCGAGGAGCTGCGCGCGCAGGCCGTGCCGGTCGAGGTCCTCTCGGTCGACCGCGGACAGGCGATCGTCCGGGGTGAACTCGCCGCCGGCGACCAGGTCGCGGTGCGCGGCAACGAGGCGCTGTTCCCCGGCCGCGAGGTCGAGATCCTGCCTTCGGACGGGGGCGGAGCCGGCCGGGCGGAGCGGCGACCATGAACCTGATCCGGGCCGCGATCGGCCGTCCGGTCACGGTGCTGGTCGGGGTGATCCTGCTGGTGCTGTTCGGCCTGCTGGCGGCAGTGGCGCTGCCGATCCAGCTCACGCCCGACGTGGACAAGCCGCTGGTCACCGTCACGACCCGCTGGGAAGGCGCCTCGCCGATGGAGGTGGAGCGGGAGATCATCGACGAGCAGGAGGAGCAGCTGAAGAGCGTCCAGGGCGTGGTCGAGATGAACTCGACCGCGGTCGAGGGCAGCGGCAGCGTGGAGCTGGAGTTCGCCGTCGGCATCGATGTGAACCGGGCGCTCCTGGACGTCGCCGACCGGCTGCGGCAGGTGCCCGAGTATCCCGAGACGGTCGAGGAACCGGTGGTCGCCGCGGGCGAGACCCAGGGCGCCGGCGCCATCGCCTGGTTCATCCTGAGACGCCTCCCCGGGGCGGAGCTGCCCCCCGAGGGGATTCCGCGCCTGCGCACCTTGATGGAAGAGGTGGTCAAGCCGCGCATGGAGCGCGCCAAGGGCGTGGCCACGGTGGCCGTGGTCGGGGGCGTCGAGAAGGAAGTCCACGTGCAGGTCGATCCACAGCGGCTCGCGGCCCGCGGACTGACCCTGCTCGATCTGCGCGCGGCGCTGCGCGGCCAGAACGTCAACACCTCGGCCGGCACGATCGATCAGGGCAAGCGGGCCTACGTGGTGCGGGCGGTCGGCAAGTTCGAGCGGCTCGAGGAACTGGACGACCTGGTCCTCGCCCGGCGCGACGGCGCCCCGGTCTTCCTGCGCGACGTCGGTTCAGTGGCGTTCGGTTACAAGAAGCCCGAATCGGTCGTGCGGTCGCTGGGCGAACCGGCCATCGCGATCAACGCCACCCGCCAGAGCGGCACCAACGTGATCGAGGTCATGACCGAGCTGCAGACGGCCGTGGCCGACGCCAACGAGCAGGTGCTCGGGCCGCAGGGGCTGCGACTGGTGCAGGTCTATGACCAGACCTCCTACATCGACAGCGCCATCGCGCTGGTCTTCCAGAACCTCTGGGTCGGCGGGACGATCACGCTGCTGGTGCTGCTGTTGTTCCTGGGCAGCCTGCGCAGCACCCTGATCGTGGCGGTGGCGATTCCGATCAGCGTGGTCGGTTCGTTCCTGGCGCTCGGCGCCCTCGGGCGCAACCTCAACGTGGTGTCGCTGGCCGGCCTGGCGTTCGCCGTCGGGATGGTGGTCGACAATTCGATCGTGGTGCTGGAGAACATCCACCGTCACCGCCAGTCGGGCGCCTCCGCGCTGGAGGCAGCCATGAAGGGCGCCCAGGAAGTCTGGGGCGCGGTGTTGGCCTCGACCCTGACCACGCTGGCGGTCTTCATCCCGGTGGTCTTCGTGGAAGAGGAGGCCGGGCAGCTCTTTCGCGACATCGCGATCGCCATCAGCGCCGCGGTGTTCGTCTCGCTGCTGGTTTCGGCGCTGTTCATTCCGATGGCCTCGGCCCGGCTGATGGCCGTCGGCGAGTCCAAGCGCGAGGGGCGCGGCGAGCGGCGGGTCCGGTCGCCGCGCTTGCTGTCGAAGGTGAGGTCGTTCGGAGAGCGCCTGCGCGACGGCATCACCCGGATCGTGGCCTGGATCAACCGCACGGACCTGCGGCGCATCGTGACCGTGGGCGGACTGACCGCCGCGGCGGTGATCCTGGCCTGGCTGCTGCTGCCGCCCATGTCGTACCTGCCGGGCGGCAACCAGAACCTGGTGATCGGCTTCCTGATCCCTCCGCCCGGCTACAATCCGGCCGAGTTCGAACGCATGGCGCTCCAGATCGAGGATCGCCTGCAGCCCTACTGGAAGGACGAGAATGAGCCGCCGCTGCGTAAGGAATTGCGCCGGCCGGATTGGTTCGAGGGGCAAGGAGACCTGCCCGGCATCACGCAGTTCTTCTACGTCGCGCGCGGGCGCAGCGTGTTCATGGGCGCGCGCAGCGACGACTCCTCGAACGTGAAGGGATTGATCGATCTGTTCCAGCACGCCGCCGGCGGCATTCCGGGCACGATGGTCTTCGCCACGCAGCGCTCGTTGTTCCAGCGCGGCATCGACTCGGGCAACTCGATCGAGGTGCAGATCAGCGGCACGCGCATGGAGCAGATCCAGCAGGCCGGGCTGGCGCTGATGGGCAAGATCCGCAGCGACCTCGCCATGCCGCGCCCCGACCCGGCCAACTTCCACCTGGGCGGGCCGGAGGTGCAGGTCCGCCTCGATCGGGCGCGTTCGGCCGAATTGGGGCTCGACATGCGCGACCTCGGCTTCATGGTGCGATGCATGATCGACGGCGCGATCGTGAGCGAGTTCCGGGACGAGGGGATCAACATCGACGTGAAGATCGTGCCGCCGAGTCGCGGGACGCGGCGGTTGGAGGAGATCGAACAGATTCCGCTGGTGACGCCCAGCCTGCGGCAGGTGACGCTCGGATCGGTGGCCGACGTGCGCGAGACCAGCGGGCCGATCGACATCCGGCACATCGAGCTGGACCGCGCCGTCACGCTGGTGCTGACCCCGCCCGAGGGGATGGAGTTGTCGACCGCGATGGAACAGCTCGAGAACGACGTGATCCCTCCGCTGCGCGATTCCGGCGCCATTCCGGAGGGCGTCACGGTCCGGCTGGCCGGCACCGCCGACAAGCTGGTGGCCACCCGCGACGCGCTGAAGTGGAACTTCCTGCTGGCGCTGCTCATCACCTATCTGCTGCTGTCCGCCCTGTTCGAGCACTTCGGCTATCCGCTGGTGATCCTGTTCAGCGTCCCGCTGGCCGCGGTGGGGGGCGTGCTCGGCATGAACTGGGTGCACCGGGCGACCGGACACCAGATGGACGTGCTGACCATGCTGGGGTTCGTGATCCTGATCGGGACGGTGGTCAACAACGCGATCCTGATCGTGCACCAGGCGCTGCAATACATGCGTTCCGGAATGGGCTCGCGGGAGGCGATCGCCGAATCGGTGCGCATCCGCGTGCGCCCGATCTTCATGTCGACCTGCACCTCGGTGGGCGGCATGCTCCCGCTGGTGCTGTTCCCGGGCGCGGGCAGCGAACTCTACCGCGGCCTCGGCAGCGTCGTGGTCGGCGGCCTGCTGGTCAGCACGATCTTCACCCTGGTGGTCGTGCCGACCTTGTTCGGCCTGATGGTCCGCGAGCGCCCGCCCCGCCCCGACCGCGAGTCCAGGCTGCAGCCGGACTCGACCAGCGAATCCCGCCCCTCCCCCGCCCGAACGTGACAGTTCGAACCGGGTACGAAGTGTCAGGTACGGCGTGTCACAGCGTGACGAGGTAGAGGGCGCGGTGGGAGAGCGGGGGGTTGCTCTGGAAGCGGACCTCGATCAGCATGCGGGCGGCGGTGAGTTGGCGGGTGCGGCAGAAGGCCTGTTCGACGACGTGGCCGTCGAGCAGGTCGCCCTTCTTCAGGACCGCCTCGACCGCGCCGTTCCGGTGGAGGAACAGGCCCTGGCCGCCGCCGCCCCAGAAGCCGGAGAAGGCGATCACGCCGTTCTCGTAGGCGATCGGGTTGGAGATGCCGAGGAAGTTGAAGCCGGTGCCGGGGACCTGGGTCGAGCGCGTGACCACGGTGCGCAGGTTGCCGGGCGCGCTGCCGGCGTACAGGAGCGCGATGTTGCTCGAGTCGCGGCCCACGAAGGCCGCCTCGCCGCCGTCCCAGTCGGCGCCGGCGAGGTTCGAGAAGTTGCCCGCACCGCCGGGCACCGGCGTGGCCTGGTTGGCCACCAGCGAGAGCCCGTTGCCGTCGTCCCGGTCGGCGTACAGGCCGGCGATGGCGCCGATCGTGTTCGGAATGATCTCGCCCAGCAGGTAGGCGTTGCCGTCCAGCACGATTTCCTGGTCGAACCCGACGAACGTGCCGCCGCCCGGTTTCGGCGTGGTCGGATCGGCCAGGACGTTCAGGCCGCTGCCGCTGTCGACGACCACCGCCTCGGAGTGGTTGTGGATCAGGTCGACCGGGTTGATCCCGGCGCCCGCCGCGATGGTCCCCTGATGGAACTCGATGCCGTGGAAACAGTGATACGGCGTGGTCAGGCTGTCCGCCACGCTGACCAGCGCGCTGCCGTCGAACAGCGCCGTGAAGATCCCTTCCGAGCCGTTGAAGGCGCAGCCGCCGCCCGGCCCCGGCCAGCCGCCGGTGAAGGCCACCACGCCGCCATCGATCGACACGTCGAAGAAGGTCTGGAAGTTCAAGGCGGTCCCCGGCACCAGCGTGTTCTCGTCCACCAGCACGTCGAGCACGCCGTGCTCGAAGGTGTAGATGCCGCTGCCCGAGCCGGAGTCATAGGCGATGAAGGCCACCTTGCCGCCCTCGATCGCCTTGGCGTCGGCGAAGATGTTGAAGGTGCCGGTGCCGCCCGGCACCGCGGTCAGGGTGTCGGCGATGAACTGGAAGCCCGGCGCCGGCTGCGGCGCGACCAGCGAGAGGCCTGTGATCGGCTGGGCCGACGATGCGCCGGCCAGCGGGAACAGGGCGCCCAGCGCGCCCAGTACAAGGAAGCTGAACGGGTGTTTGGTCATCGACGTGTTCATGCCGTGCTCCTTCAAAGCGGATCGAGTCGAGCGTGTTGATACAGGCCGTCGCCGGAAAATCCCCGGCGTCGATAATACTCGCGCGTGCCGATGGCCGAAATCACCGCCAGGTTGCGGTAGCCGCGCCGCGCGGCGATCGCGCGCGCCTGATCGATCAGCAGCCGGCCGAGCCCCAGGTGCTGCGCGGCGCCCGGCTCTCCCGACGCGAGACCCGCCAGGTGGCCGTAGACGTGCACCTCGCGAATCACCGCACTGTCCTCGAGTTCGGCGATCGGCGAGCGCCGCTCCGGCAGCGAGAGGCGCAGGAAGCCGACCAGCTCATCCTGAGGCGTGACGCCCTGCAGGAAGATCTCCCGCCCCGAACCGACCTCGTACTCGAGCGGTTCGAGGATCAGCTCCGCCAGGTCGCAAACCGGCCGCCGGATCTGGCGCGCGCGAATGTCCCGCGTCGCGCGCCCCTGCTCGCGGAGCAGAGCCTCGACCCGCTCCCTCAGGTTGCTGGTGCGGTTGCCGGCCAGGATGTCGTGCGAGGGGATGTCCCGGATCACGCGGGTCAGCCGGCAGTAGCGCGGTGTGGCGGCCAGCGCCTCGGCCAGCACGAACAGCAGCTCCGGTTCGCTGTACGCCTTCCAGCCCCGCGCCCCCGCGCGCTGCATCAGCGGGCTGCTCTCGATCAGGCAGAGCGGGTAGATCTTCAACTCGTCGGGACGGAAATCGGGATCGGCGAACAGCCGCTGAAAGTCGCGGACGTCGTCCTCGGGCGTGGAGCCGGGCAGGTTCGGCATCCAGTGGGCCTGCACCTTGAAACCTCCCTCGCGCAAGAGCAGCGTGGCGCGGCGCGAGGCCGCCACGTCATGGCCGCGCTCGCACTCCGCGAGCACCCGGTCGTCGAGACTCTGGTAACCGATCTGCACCTTGGTCACACCGAGCCTGCGTAGCGCCACGAGATCCCGCGCATGGCCGAGCGCGTCGGGGCGCGTCTCCACGCTGAGCCCCACGCAGCGCAGCGCCGCCGTCTCGTTGCGCCGCTGCGCGAGCGCGAGCGCGTCCGACCTCGCCGACTCGTCCCGCGCCGGGTGCTCCGCCAGATGCTCTCTCAACACCTGGTTGTAGGTGGCGCCGGGGCGGCCGAGCAGTCGCTCCGGATCGGCGAGCGGCAGCGGTTCCGGCGGTCCGAGATGGGGCGGGTCGCCCGCGCCCGCCGCTGCATGGAACTCGTTCAGCGCGTCCAGACAGCGCTTCACGAACCAGATCCGGTACGGCTCGGGGTAGGCCGTGAAGGTGCCGCCCAGGATGATCAGCTCGACCTTGTCCAGCCGGTGGCCGTTGTGGAACAGCGCGCGCAATCGGTTCCAGGTCTGCCGGTACGGATCGAAGTGATTGCGCGCGGCGCGCTGGGCGCCCGGCTCCATCGATAGATAGCTCTTGGGCATCTTCACGTCGGACGGGCAGAACACGCAGCGGCCCGGACAGGGGTGCGGCCGGGTCAGCACCGTGACCGGCGCCACGCCGCTGCCGGTCCGCACCGGCTTCATGCGGATCTTCGCGATGAACGCCTCTTCGCCCTCGCTCCAGCCGTAGCGGCCGGCCAGCTTCCGGTAGGCGTAGATGATCTCGCTCTTGCGGAACGCGCCGTCGCCGCGCCCGTGGCGGCGCGCCAGCCGCTCGTAGTCGTGCCCGTCGAGCGGTGAGGCCGCGCGGAGCGCCTCGATCAACGTCACCAGACGCGGTTCGTGATCTTCCAGCAGACCCACGTGGAAATTCGCGGGCGAGGTGCGTTTGCGGGCGGTGGTCATGCTCGATGGGCCGGCGACTCGGGGAAGGGCGGATTCTACCGGATCGAGGGCTGGACCGGAACCGGGTACGATGGCCGGTCTGTCATGCGTGACCGGACGATCAACCAGCTGAACGAAATCAACCGGCGCTTCTACCTGCGCTCGGCGGAGGAGTTCCACCGCACGCGCCGGGGCCCCTGGCGCGGCTTTTGCCGCCTGCTGGAACTCGCCCGGCCGGCCCTGCTTCACCGCGATCCGCTGCGCGTCCTCGACGTCGGTTGCGGCAACGGGCGCTTTCTGCGGCTGCTGGACTTCCCGGACGGCTCGGTCGAATACGTGGGCGTCGACTTCAGCCCGCCGCTCCTGTTGCGGGCCCGTCGCCTTCCCCGCCCGGCGCGATCGAAGCCGAGCTTCCTCGAGCTCGACCTGCTGCGAGAACCGCTCGACGCCCGCCTTTGGTCCTCGCGTTTCGATCTGATCGTGGTCCTCGGCCTGCTGCATCATCTGCCGAGCCACGCGTTCCGCCGCCGCCTGCTGCAGGACTGCGCCGGCTTGCTCGCACCGGGCGGACTGCTGGCGTTTTCCTGCTGGGACTTCCGGCGCGCTGCGCGGCTGAAGAGGCGGCGCGCCGCCTGGTCACTCGCGGGTGGTGAGGCGCCGATCGACGAATCCGATCTCGAAATGGGCGACGAACTGCTCTGCTTCGGCCGGGACCCGGACGCGCTGCGCTACTGCCACTTCGCCGACTCCGCCGAGCGGCGGGCGCTGGTCGCCGCCACCGGCCTGAAGCCCAGGGCCGAGTTTCGCGCCGATGGCCGCGAACAGGACCTGAACCATTACTTCCTGCTGGAACGATCCTGGTCCGGTCCCTGAATGGACGCGGGCTATTACCGTGGGTCTCGAACTTCCGATCGGGTCGACCCCCGATCGGGTCTTCCTCCGATCGGGTCGACCTCCGATCGGGTCTTCCTCCGATCGGGTTGACCTCCGATCGGATCTTCCTCCGATCGGGTTGAATAGAATGGACCGCTCCTTTCTCCGGCTGCTGAAGACCGCCTTCCTGGGCGCCGTGCTGATCCCCCCCTTGTGCATCCTCTGCAGCCAGATGACCTTCGGCCTCGCGTTCGACCGGAGATTCACCCTGCTGCTCGGCGGCTCGATCGCGCTGGCCGTGGCGCTGGCCTGGTTCGGGTTTCGGCTGTTGCGCCAGAATCGCGAGCCGCTCTCGCGAAGCGCTCTTGCGCTGTCTTCGGCGCTCGACCGTCTGCCGGTCCGGGCGACGAAACTCGCGATCCTGTCCTCGGCCGCGCTCAGCCTGCTGTTCGAGCTGACCGTCATCCGCTGGCAGGGCACGGTGTTCAAGTTCTTCGACATCTACAAGAACATCGGACTCCTGTCGTGCTTCGTCGGCCTCGGTCTGGGTTACGCGCTGGCGCGCCGGCCCGCGATCCCGCTGCTGCTCGTGGCGCCGCTGTTCCTGCTCCAGACCGCGCTGATGCTGGTCCTGAAGTACGCCCTCTCGTGGCGGGCCGAAGTGTTCCTGGCCAACCCGGTCAAGGAA
>Ga0326597_10001034_pt1 | contig 46234 bp, 43 predicted proteins | sample RVTome_12_FD_203789 | JGI IMG/M metagenome (GOLD analysis project Ga0326597, IMG submission 203789) | Soil microbial communities from uranium-contaminated site in the Upper Colorado River Basin, Wyoming, United States - RVT100D185 | ecosystem: Environmental > Terrestrial > Soil > Contaminated >...
CGTCAGGACGATGGCCGGGTCGACCTCTCGGCGCTTCGAGCCGTCCTCGGCGACGTCGAGGTGCTGGAGACCGCGCGCGACGCTGCCGGGACCGAGGGATGGTCCTACGTGGCCGTGCGCGGCGTTGCCCGGCTGGTGGCCACGCCGACGCGGGCCGGGCTGTCGCACCAACCCATGGACACCGCCGTCGAGTTGCTTGCCGCGTTGCCCGAAGAGGCTGACCGTCTTCGGGATCCGCTGGCCATGCTGGACCCGTTGTGCGAGGTCCTGGGGCTGACACCAGCCGCCCACCGCGACGCTTCGCTGCCGGCGTTCACAGGCGGGTGGCTCGGCGTGCTCGGCCACGACCTCGCCAGGACGATCGAACGTCTGCCGTCGCTTCGACAGCCATCTGGCCAGCCGGACATGGACCTGCGGCTGGTCGACACCGTGCTGGCGTGGCGTCCGGACCGCGACGCGGCCCTGCTGATGCATCGGCCGATGGGCGCGCCAGCCCCCGACCTGGTCGGGATTCGGGAACGACTGACGCGGCCGCGCGGCGCCGACACTGCACCACCGCAACCAATCCTGGCACCAAGCAACCAAGCTCCCCAAGGCGCGACATCCTCGATGGGGAGGCGCCACCACCGTGATGCCGTTGAACGCGTTCTGGGGCACATTGCCGCCGGGGACGCATTTCAGGTCAACGTGACCCACCGCCTGAGCGCACCGTGGGATCAGGACCTGTTGGCCCTGTACACCGCCCTTCGAGCGGCCAGCCCGGCCGCCTACGGGGCGGTGATTCCCGGCCTTGCCGACCACGGTGGTGGCCTGGTGTCGGTGTCGCCCGAGACATTCCTGGAGGCCGACGGCCGCGACGTCCGGGTCCGGCCCATCAAGGGCACCCGACCCCGCCGCCCCCTCGACGCATCCGCCGACGCCGCCCAGGCCAGGGAGCTCGCCGCGTCGCCCAAGGACGCCGCGGAGAACATCATGGTCGTCGACATGGAACGCAACGACCTCGGCCGGGTCTGCGAGGTCGGCAGCGTCCGCGTGCCGCGACTGCTGGAGGTGGAGCGCCATCCAACGGTCTGGCACCTCGTGTCCACGGTCGAGGGACGGCTGCGCGACGGCATTGGCTGGGGCGGACTCCTGCGCGCCACCTTCCCGTGTGGCTCGGTGACGGGGACGCCGAAGGTCCGCGCCCTGCAGATCATCGAGGAGATCGAGCCCGTGCGCCGCGGGCTCTACTGCGGTGCGATCGGGTTCCTGTCGGCCGGTGCTGCCCACACGTCCGTCGCCATCCGCACCGCCGTCCTGCATCCTGACGGCCACGCCTCCTATGGCGCCGGCGGCGGCATCGTCGCGGACTCCGATCCGGACGCGGAGTGGTACGAAAGCCTGGACAAGGCCGCCGCGTTCCTCGCGGCGACGAACAGCCGGCTGCAGGAGTCCGACCGATGAGCGACCTGCTGGCATGGGTGGGTGACGGCATGGTCGCGGCCAACGAGGCCACCGTGTCCGTGTTCGATCGCGCCTTCCGTGGTGGGGAGGGCGTGTTCGAGACGATGCGGGCGTACGGCTCGCACGTTTTCCGCCTGGACCGCCACCTCGACCGAGCCCTTGCCGGAGCGGAGGTCCTTGGGTTCACGCCGCCGTCGCGGGAGTCCCTGCGCTGCGCTGTCACCACCGCCGTCACCGCGAACGCGGAGACACTCGGCCAGCAGGGCGGGGCAGTCCGGCTGACGGTCACCCCGGGGGCGGTTGATCCACACTCGCCTTTCCCGGGTACCCCCGACCTGGCTGCCCTGACGGTCGTGACCGTGCAGCCGGTGGCAGACATGACCGACCTGTGGGCCAACGGCGTACGCGCCGCCACCGTGCCCTGGGGCCGCGAAGTGCCGTCCGTGAAGGCGGTGTCCTACGTCGCGTCATCCATGGCGCGCCGTCGCGCGCGCGACGCGGGAGCCGACGAGGCTCTGTTCACCGACGACTCCGACCACGTCCTGGAAGCGTCCGCCGCCAACGTCTTCGCGATCTTCGAGTCGCTCCTGGTCACCCCTCCGGTCGACGCCGGCCTGTTGCCGGGCATCACGCGACAGGCGGTCCTGGAAGTGACGCAGAGCTGTGGGCTCACCGCCACCGAGGCGCCGCTGACGCTGAGCGCGCTGATCGGGGCGGATGAGGCGTTCCTCACCGCCTCGACGCGCGAGATCGTCCCCCTGGTCGCCGTCGACGGCGAGCCGATCGGCAGCGGCCACCCTGGCCCCCGGACCGCTGCCATCCACGCGGCCTACCGAACGCTGGTCCAGGCAGAGGGAGCCCGCTGACATGGCAGTGCCCCACCCACCCGAGATCGGTCCCGACGGCAACGTCGACGCCGACGTCGTGATCATCGGTGCCGGCATCGCCGGGCTGTTCGCGGCGGTGAACCTGCCCGCGTCGCTGCGTGTCGTGGTGATCGACAAGGGCCAGCCCGCACGGCGGTCGGGCTCGTCGCCCTGGGCACAGGGCGGGATGGCCGTGGCCGTCGGCGCGGACGACAGCCCACGACTGCATGCCCACGACACCGTTGAGGCGGGGGACGGCCTGTGCGACCCGCTGGCCGTGCGCACCCTGACCACCGAGGCACCCGGTCGGTTGGCCGAGTTGATCGCCCTCGGAGCACGGTTCGACCGGTTGGACCCCAACGGTCCGCCCAGCGTCGACAACCTCCACCTCGCCAAGGAGGGCGCCCAGACGGCGGCCCGGTCGGTCCACCGGGCCGACGCCACGGGCGCCGAAATGGTCCGGGCATTGCGTGACGCCGCCAGCCCGCGGGTGGCCAGGCTGGTCGGCACGGTGATCGGCCTGCCGGTCGGCGGCGTGAGCGAGGCATGCGGTGCGTGGGTGCTGACGTCGGACCGTGCGCTGGTCGGCGTCCGAGCACGCGCCGTCCTGCTGGCGTCAGGTGGCTGCGGCGGCCTGTTCGCCGCCACGACCAACCAGGACCATGCGACCGGCGACGGCGTTGCCCTGGCCCACCTGGCTGGTGCCGCCGTTCGCGACAACGCCTTCGTGCAGTTCCACCCCACCGGCCTCGCTGTCGAGGGGGCCTGGCGATTCCTGCTCACCGAGGCGCTGCGTGGCGCAGGCGCGACCCTGCACGACGACGACGGGCACCGCTTCATGCTGAACCGCCACCCGGATGCGGAGCTCGCACCACGGCACGTCGTCGCCTCGGCGATCCTCGACCAGCCGGGCGGACGGGCCTGGCTGGACGCAACCCACCTTGCCCCCCACCAGTTCGTCGAGGAGTTCCCGACCGTCCTCGCTGGCGCGCGCGAACACGGCTGGGACCTGGCCAGCCAGCGCGTCCCCGTGACTCCCGCAGCGCACTACATGGTCGGTGGCGTCCGGACCGACCTCGACGGTCGGACGTCCCTGCCGGGGCTCTGGGCCGCGGGTGAGGTCGCGTCCACGGGCCTGCACGGCGCCAACCGGATGGCCGGCAACTCCCTCGCCGAGGCCCTGGTCTTCGGCGCACGGGCGGCGCTGGACATCAGTCGCTCGCTTGGCGTCGGGCCGGGACCCGCCCTCCCGCCGCGTCCCGGACTGGGCAGCGCGCACATGGACGGGGACGGCCTCGCGGCCCTGCGTGCCGAGCTGCGCCAAGGGATGTGGGAAGGCGCCGGACCGGTGCGGACGGCAGCGTCGCTGACCGCGGTGCTGGCACGCCTGGACGCGCTCGTCACACGGCTGGGTGATCCGGACGACGACCCGGTGGCCACCGAGCTGCGCCTCGGATGCCACACCGCCCGCCTGATCGCTGAGGAAGGACTGGCGCGGCGTGAGACCCGCGGCGGCCACGTGCGCGGCGACCACCCGGACACCGACCCCCACCTCGACGGCGTCCATTTCGAGTACTCCGGGGCGAACCCGCAGGCGTGAGCCTCGACTCGTCAGCTGGGGTCGTCCAGACCCATCGCCGCAAGGCGGCGGCGGTGAGCATCCAGCACCTCGAGCAGGACATCGCGCACGGCGCGGTCGGCCTGGTCCGGTGCCTCGTCCTGCGCCAACAGGACCGCCAGCGCGTCGGTGTCCTGGACGACGCGCTGGAACGACGTCAGGGCACGGCCGGTCAACTCAGCCACCACAGACTGGACCTGGTCCTTCGCGTCCCGGCTGTCATCCGAGTGGTCGCGCAACCAGCGGGCGGCGAACGCCGCGATGTCCCCGCGTCCGCCGAGGGACTCCAGCAGCACCGCGGCCGCCGCGTCATCGCCCAGTGCCGGAGCGATGCGGGCGACGAAGTCCGCCGTCAGCGGCAGGCCGACGGCGAACAGGACGCACAGCGCCTCGAACGAGTCCAGTGACGGATCGTCGAAGAAACCGTCAAACGCACCACGTTGGCGCTCCATGACCGCGTCCGCGAGGTCGGTTCGCTCACGCAGGTGGTTGTGCAGGGCCACGAACCGGGAGTACTCGTCGCTGGCCGCGTCGGCGAAGAGCCGAGCAGTGCGTACGTCCGGGGCGTGGCGGACTGCCCTGGCAGTGACCTCGAACGACCGCAGCTGCCCATAGGCGAGGGCACCGAGGACTTCACCGATCGCGAGCGATCGGCGGCTGCCGGCGGAGGGGGGCCTGACGATGGGCGCGGCCTTCAGCCGGCGCGGCGCGGACGCCAGCCCAGCCGCTCGGAGATCTCCCTGGCGGACCGCAGCACGCGCAGGGCGACCTGTTCGGGCTCTGGCAGGCGAGCGCTGGGTGCCACGATGCCGACCGCGGCAACCGCGCGACCCGTGTGGTCAAACACCGGGGCGGCGACGCCGGATGCGCCCATCTCCAGTTCGTCGCGCGTGTACGCGACACCGCGCTGGCGGACTGGCTGCAGGTCGGGCTCGCGGGCTCCCTCGGGCAGGAACGCAAGCAGCGCCTTTCCATGGGCCGAGACCCCCAACGGGTGCCGAAAACCGATGCGATAGTTGACCTGGACGAACCGGTCCGGCGGCTCGACGACCTCCACGACCACCAGGTCGTCACGGTCACGCACCGCCAGGCATGCGGTCTCGCCGACGTCCTCCATGAGGGCGCGCAGCGGCGGGCCGGCCAGTCGCCGCACCTCGAGGCCCTGGGCAGCACGCACGCCGAGCTCGAGCATCGACAGCCCGAGGCGGTACTTGCGCGTCTCCGGGTCACGCGTGACGAAACCCTCGGTCGTCAGGGTGTCGAGCAGGCGGTAGAGCACGGCGCGGTCAAGCCCCGTGGCCTCGGCCAACCCCGACACCGTTGCGCCCTCGCTCTCCTCGCCGAGGGCGGCCAGCAGGGCCAGGCCGCGCGAGAGGGTGCGCGATCCCGATGACCGGCGCTGCTTGGTTTCTTCCGGCACGACGACGCTCCTTGGAGACGAGGCGGGGGGCTGAGCGGTCCGCCTCGGTGGGCGGTGCGCGGTGGTGTGCGGGAGCTCACGGGTTGCGGCAGGTGCACATCCCGGTGCGCAGTGTGTCGCGCGCTTCGCGCACGGTCAAGCGGTTTCGCGAATCCGGCCCGCACGGGCCGCACCGGCGGGTCAGACCGACCGCGCACCGCGGCGGCCGCAGCGCGCAGCCCGTCCGGCGCGCCGCGCCCGCTGGGTGGCGGCGTCGGGAGGAACCACGCCGGGCCGCGGCGAAAGCCCGTACTGCCGGGCACGCACTGCTAGTGTCCCGCGCGCCATGCGCACAATGCGACCGTCGTCCGGCCGGGCGATGACGCACTGGTCGCTTGGGGGCGGAGCAACCCGCGCGGCTGACTGGTCACCGCGGGGGCGCCGGCGCAGGAGGGAGCCCAGGTGCCAAGTGTCAAGGACGGCGTTGCCCAGCTTGGGGGCGTGGCCTCGATGGCCATCGACGGGTCCCTGGCCATCCGCAAGGGCTTTCCCTTCGGCGAGTTCATCGAGCAGTGCTGGTTCATCGCCAAGGTGACCGTCGTCCCCGTCATCCTCACCTCGATCCCGTTCGGGGTGATCATCGCACTGCACGCCGGATCGCTCGCCCGTCAGATCGGCGCAGAGTCGCACATCGGCGCGCTGATGGTGCTGGCGGTCGTACGCGAGTCCGCACCCGTCACCACGGCCCTGCTGATCTCGGGCGCCGGCGGCTCGGCCATGACCGCAGACCTGGGCTCGCGTCGGATCCGCTCCGAACTCGACGCGATGGAGGTCATGGGGGTCGACCCGATCCATCGGCTGGTGCTGCCGCGGCTGGCTGCCGCGACGCTGGTCGCCCTGCTGCTCAACGGCATCGTGTCCGCAGCCGGCATCCTCGGTGGCTGGGTGATGGTGGTGCCGTTCCAAGGCGGCACAACCGGGGCGTACTTCTCCTCGTTCACCGAGCTCGCACAGTTGTGGGACTTCGGCCAAGCCCTGATCAAGGCCGGGATCTTCGGGTTCCTCGCCGCGGCCATCTCCTGCCACTACGGCTACACGGTCAAGGGCGGCCCGAAGTCCGTCGGTGACGCGGTCAACCGTGCCGTGGTGCTGACGTTCATCATCCTGTTCTTCGTGAACTTCATCATCACGGCCCTGTACTTCAACCTCGTGCCGCCCAAGATCTGAGGAGCCTGAGCATGTCCGCTGACGCGGCCGGGCCCTCCCCGGCACTGGAACGCGCACTCACCCGCGCCACCCGCCCGTTGGCGATCTTCGAGGACCTCGCCGAACAGATGCGCTTCTGGGGCGAAGCCATCGGTGGCATGCCCCTGGCGCTGAAGTGGTGGCGCAGCGTCATCCTGCCCCAGATCTCCGACGTCGTCGTGGGTGCCGGTGGCTGGATCGTCGGCGGCGGCATGTTGTTCGTGATCGGTGCACTGAGCTTTTTCACCGGCACGCAGGTCGGACTCGAGGGTGTCGCCGGCCTCGAGGCCATCGGCGCGCAGGCCTATGTCGGCCTGATCTCCAGCTTCGCCAACGTCCGCGAGATCACCCCACTGATCGCCGGCGTGGCACTCGCCGCCAAGATTGGGGCGGGTTACACCGCCGAGCTCGGCGCCATGCGCATCTCGGAGGAGATCGACGCATGCGAGGTCATCGGCGTGCGACCCATCCCCTACCTGGTCTCCACGCGCATCTGGTCGGCACTGCTTCCGGCCATCCCGATGTACCTGCTGGCCCTGTTCAGCGCCTTCCTGGCGACCCGGCTGATCGTGACGGGCTTCTTCACGGTGTCACCGGGCGCCTACGACACAAGGCTTGCGCTGTTCCTGCCGTTCATCGATGTGGTCTACAGCGTGCTGAAGGCAGTCATCTTCACCATCGTGGTGGTCCTGGTCCACACCTACTACGGCTTCTACGCCAAGGGCGGTCCTGCGGGCGTGGGTGTGGCAGTGGGGCGGGCGATTCGCGCCAGCATCACGATCGTGGTGGTGCTCAACATGTTCCTGTCGCTCATCCTGTGGGGTGGCGAGGACACGATCAAGGTCGCGGGGTGATCGCATGCTGACCACCGCCCTGCATCGTCGGATCGTCGGCACCGCCTCCATGATCCTGGTGCTTGCGTTGGGCTGGGTCCTGGCACGCGTCGCGACCGCGCCCACGCCCGGGAGCTACGAGGTGACCGCCATCCTGGGCCGGGCCGGCGCCCAACTGATCGAGGGCACCGACGTCAAGGTCCGCGGTGCCAGGATCGGCGAAGTCGTCGAACTCGACTACGTCGACCAGCAGGCCGTGGCCGTCCTCCGCCTGGAGCCCGAGCCACGGATCCCGCTGGTCGGCCTCGAGATGACGGTGGAGGCCAAGACGCTGCTGGGCGAGAAGCAGATCCAACTCAGCTACGTGGACGAGCGGTTCGGGGTCGCGCCGTTTCTGTCCGACGGCGACACGATCGTCGCCACGCGCGAACCGACCGAGCTCGCAGCCGTGCTGGGCGCCATTCGACCCGTCCTGGATTCCATCGACCCGCAGGAGTTGGCCGACCTCGTCGAGGCCTTCGCCGTACAGGAGGGCGACGCGGACGTCATCCGCGGCAACCTCGACGTCGGCAGCCAGCTGGCGGACTTCGGTGACCGCACGTCCGATGACGTCTTGGCGCGCTTCCGCGCCCTGACCAGCATCGCCAACCAACTGACCGTCGGGGTCGACGACCTCACGCGGATGAGCGCCTTGGTCGACGACGCCACGCGCGTCCTGGTGACGCGCACGGCGGACATCGACCGGGGGCTGTCGGACCTGAGCCGATTGTCAGTCGGATTGGCCGAGTTCCTGGAGGTGGAGCGCGACACGATCCGCACACTGCTGGCCACGGGTGAGGTCGTCGGCGCCATGCTCGACCGCAACCTCGACCAGATTGGTGTGATGGTCGACGGGATCGGCCGCTACGCCACCGGATTCGGCAGGGGCGGACCCCTGGATGACGACACCCAGTTCGCCTGGTTCCGGATCCTGATCGGCGACGACCCCGACGGCGGTCGAAACATGGTCGACCAGTTCTGCTTCGACGCGGGTCCGGCCGCCGCCCTGGTGCCGCTGTGCGCCGGGAGGTCGGCTCGATGAACGCCCGCAACCCGCTGCTGAAGTTCGGGATCTTCACACTGATCGCGCTGGCGTTCTCCGCCTGGCTGGTCGTCCTGATCGGCAACGTTTCCTTCCAGGACCGCAACACCTTCACGGCCGAGTTCACCGACGTCACCGGGCTGCTCCCCAACGACAACGTCAAGATCGCCGGCGTCACCGTTGGCAAGGTGACGGCCATCGAGGCCATCCCCGGTGGGACCGCCCTGGTCACGTTCAGCATGGACGCCGATGTCGCCGTCCCCGAGGACTCCCTGGTGGAAGTGCGGTGGCGTGATGTCATGGCCCTGCGGTTCCTCTACCTGACCCCGGGCACGGGGCTGGCGGTTGACAGCGGGCACCGGTTCCCGCTCGGCCAGACCAGCGCTCCTGCGGACTTCAACGTCCTGCTTGAGAAGCTGACCCCCGTCATGCGCGCCCTGGATCCCGCCTTGGCCAATCAGGTGGTGGAGGCGTTCCAGGTGGCGCTCATCGGGCGCGTGGACGAGGTCCGCGACCTGATCTCCGACGGCGCGGCCCTGACCCAGGCGCTGGCCGGCCGCGACGACGAGGTGCGACGGTTGCTGTCGAACGCGGCCATCGTCGTCGAGGCCTACGCGTCGCGCGAACAACAGCTGCGCAGCCTCCTGGACTCGTTCGCCGACGTTGCCACAACCGTGGCCGCCCGCAACGACGTCCTCACCAGCTCGGTCACAGCCCTCGCGGATGCGCAGGCCGAGCTGCGCCGACTGCTGGCGGCCAACGACGTCGAGCTGCGGGCCGCGCTGGACGAACTGGACGCGATCACGCAGATCGTCGCGGTCAACCACACCGAGCTCGACCACCTGCTGGCCACGACGGGCCAGGGGCTGGTCAGCTATCACCGGATCAGCTCGATCGGGCAGTTCTTCAACATCAACGCCGTCGGCGTCTCCTATGACGAGGAGGCCGTCGCAAGCCAGCGCGGCGGACAGCTGCCGCCAACGTCCGGCGTGCGGCGCTCCCGCAGCCTCGCACCGCTGTTCCTGCCCCCCCCGGCGACGGCGGAGGCGCGCTGATGATGATGGAACGAAGCCAGGCGCTCATCGGCCTCGTGGTGGCCGTCATCGTCGCGATCGGAACGGTCTATGCCGTCGGTGCCTCATCAGGCGCCTTCCGACCTGGACACCTGGTGTCGGCGGACTTCACCGACGCTGCCGGACTTGAGCGCGACGACTTCATCTTCGTGGCAGGGGTCCGCATCGGCCAGGTGGAACGCGTCGTGATCGAGGGAGACCACGTTCGTGCCGAGTTCCGCGTCGACGCGGACGTGCCGGTCGACTCCTCCGCCAGGATCTTCCTGACGACCAGCCTCGGACGGCGCGGCATTCGACTGCTGCCCGGCACGTCGACCACGTACCTGACCGAGGGTGACCACATCGGGGTCGACCGCACGGGGACCCCCATCGACCTGCCCGAGCTCGGCGACGAGACGGTCGAACTGCTGGCCGAATCCAACGTTCGTGCCCTGCGCGAGCTCACGACCGCACTGGCGGACATCACCCAGGGCCAAAACCGCAACGTGGCCGATCTCCTCGACGGTGTGCAGCGCGTCAGTGACGTCATCACCAGCCGACGCGCCGAACTCGAGCAAGTGCTCGTGCGCACCGGCGACCTGGTGGACGTGGCGGTCGACAAGGACGACCAGCTCATCACCATCATCGACGAGTTCGGTTCCACGTTGAGCCAGTTGGTCGGCCATCGCACCGAGATCACTCGCCTGCTGCGCGAGACAGCCGGGGCGACCGACCTGGCCGCGGACCTGGTGGAGGACCGGCGCGCCCAGCTGGACCGGGTGCTGACCGAGTTGGCCGCCGACCTCGCCATCGTGGACAGCCACCAGGTCGACATCGCGCACATCTTCGCGTACGTGGGCGTGGGCTTCGAGGGATTCGCTGGGATCGGCTACGAGGACGGTGACGCGTACAACGACACCGACAACTGGGGCAACGTGTTCGTGACCAGCCTCGGGCCCCTCGGGATCGAGCCCCTGTTGAACTGCGGCGGCGTGCTGGACGACCTCCTCACCCAGACCGTCGGCCCTGACCCCAACTGCACGGCCGACGGTGGGGCGTCGCTCACCGGGGTACCTGCGCCGACGCGGTTCGTCGCGCCGACAACGGCCCAGAGCCTGGGCTGGTTCTTCGACGTGCGACGGGTCGGGGAGGTGGCCAGATGATGCGGCGACACGCAGTCCTCGCGGTCGTCCTGGCGCTTCTGTGCAGTGCCTGCTCCGTGCTTGGTGGGTCCGACGGCTATGTCGTCGAGGCCGAGTTCGCCCGCACCTACAACCTCTTCCCCGGCTCGCCCGTGCGCGTCCTCGGCGTCGACGTGGGCGTGGTCGCTGATGTCGTGGCCCGTCCCGACGACGACACCGTCACTGTCGAACTGCGCCTCGACGACGACATCCAGGTGCCCGCAGACGTCCGGGCGGTGATCGTGCCCGCCTCCGTCCTGGGCGAGCGCTACGTGCAACTGGATCCACCGTTCACTGGCGGCACGGCGCTTGCCGCGGGCGACCGCATCCCGGTCGCCCGAACAGTTGTGCCCAGCGAGTTCGACGAGATCCTCGAATCCCTCAACAGCTTCGTCGGCGAGATCGACGCCGACGAATTCGGCCGGCTCATCGCCAACCTCTCCGACGCGCTGGAGGGCAACGGCGCTGCGATCGGGACCACCCTGGCCAAGGCACGCGAAGCCGTCGGGGTACTACGTGACAACGACGACGAATTGGTCCGCCTGGCCGGCCGCCTCTCGGACTTCAACGACGTCATCAACCAACGCGACCAGGCGCTGGGCAGACTGATCCGTGACTTCGACACGGTCATGGCCAGCCTCGCCGATGACCGGTTCGACCTCGACGCTGCCCTTGAGGGCCTGGTTCGCATCAGCAACGAGCTGGCGCGCCTGCTCGAGGAGCACCGGCCCGGCCTCGAGGCGGACATCGAGACGCTGACTCGCGTGGGCCGCACGGCGCAGCGCAACCTCGACCAGATCTCCAGCACGATCCTTTGGCAGGCCGAGCTGTATCGCCATGCCGGCCGCGGCGTCAACCAGTCGCGCAACTGGCTGCCCCTGGTCGACCATGCCCAAGGCCTGCCCAACGCCATCGCCGCGTCGCTCGGCGAGCGACTGGAGGGGCTGTGCCTGAACGCCGGCATCCCGCCCGACCAGTGCGCCGAACTTCAGCAGGGCAGGACGATTGTTCCGATGGCAGCCTGCCTGCCACCCGTCGTGCCGTGCGCTGAGGACGGTGACACCGACGGCCCGACCGACAGCCTGGGCGAGATCCTGCGGCGTGCTGTCGCTGCCGTTCCGACTCTGGCCGACGCGCTGGGCCCGTGGCTGGATGAGCCCGACGCCGATCAAGCGGCCAGCAACGGGGAGGGTGGCGGCCACAACGGCGGTCATGGCACCGATGATGACGCGGGGACCGACGATGACGCGGGGGTGACGCCATGAGTCGGCTCTGGAGGCCCGCGTGCCTGCTCGTGGCGATCGCCATGCTCGCCACAGGTTGTTCCAGCGTGCGCAGCGGCCGAATCGTCGTGACGGCCACGTTCGACGATGTCTTCGACCTGGTCACACGGGCGCAGGTCCGGGCCGGCGACGTCCCGATCGGGTCCATCGACAAGATCGACCTGACCGCCGACCATCGCGCCCTCGTCACGATGCAGGTCGACACCACCACGGGCCTGACGCTGCAGTCCGAGGCCATCATCTCCCGCACGACGCTGCTGGGAGAGCGCTACATCGAGCTGCGTCCGCTGCTGGATGACGCTGGTGAGCCGCTTCCGGGGCCGGCCCTGCAGGACGGCGATCACCTGACCATCACCCAGGCCATCGACGACCTCGAAGAGATCGTGGTCGCAGGTTCGGATCTCCTGGCCGTGGTGGCCGCGGGCCAGCTTGCCGCCGCGGTCCGCACGGGTGCCGAAGCGTTCGGCGGGCAGTCCGGGCTGATCGGGCAGTTCCTCGACTCCGTCGGCGGCGTCATCGGGCGCTACCAGGAAGACGTCGGTGTCATCACCGACCTGCTGGACTCGCTGGACGACCTCACCGCGGAGATGGCGCCCGACGCCGAGGCCAATGCGGCCGCGCTGGATGACGTCCTGGCGGCGTCGGAGGCGCTGCGCGCCGAGGACACGCGCTTGCTTGACACCCTGGCCGACGTACGGCGCCTTGCCAACGTCGGCACCGACGTCATGCGCGAGAACGCCACAAACACCGACCGCGCCATCCGCCGCCTGCGCCAGATCCTGGCGCAGATCACCCGCTTCGAGGGCGCGTTGCAGACCATCCTCACCTGGCTGCCGGTCCACAACATCAACGTGCCCAACGGCTCGATCGCCGAGCGTGCCCAGGTCTGGCTGGACTTCCAGATCTGCGGCCTCAATGACGACCCGAACGATCCCTCCGAGGCATGCGAACCGTCGAACCCTGGTGAGACGAACTCCCCGCGGCCGGACAACGCCACCCGCGCGGAGGACACCGACACCACCCCGCCCCCGACCGTTTCCGGCGACGAACCGGAGAACCAGGGAGGCACGCCATGAACCGCATCCCGTTTCGCCTGGGCGCCAACCTGGTCTGGCTGATCGTGTTCAGCGTCGGCGTCATCTCGGCATCGTTCATCGCCTACGCGGGTGGGTTCCTCTTCGACGACAGCTACGAGGTGTCGGTCGTCGTGCCCGAGGCGGGCGGCCTGTTCCCGGGCCAGGAGATCACCGTCCTGGGAAGCACGGTCGGCCGAATCGTCGGCGTCGAGGTGACCGCGGCGGGGGTGCTGGTCACGGCCAAGGTCGACGGCGACCGATCGGTGCCAGGCACGGGTCGCGTACAGGTGCTGCGGCGATCAGCCATCGGCGAGCAGGCGCTCGACGTCCAGCCGAGCGGGCCGGGCTGGACCCCCGCGCAACCTGGGGCCCGACTTCAGCCCACCGAGGTCGTTGTCCCATCGTCGGTTCCTCTGCTGCTGGAACGCTCGGTGGAGTTCCTGACGAAGATCCCGCCTGACGCGCTGGGCTCGGTCGTTCACGAACTGGCCCTCGGGTTCGGAGGCAAAGGTGACCTGCTGCGCGACTTCGGGCGCGACATCCTCGAGCTCAACACCACGCTGGTCGCCGGGATCCCCGAGTTCGAGCGCCTGATCGACACCAGTGAGAACGTATTGGCCGTTCTTGACGAACACGCCAGCGAACTCACGTCAGCCTTCGGCAACACGGCCGACGTGCTGGACAGCCTGGCCGACAACCAGGTCAACTTCGAGACACTGCTCGACACCGGTGTCCGCACGGTTGTCCAGGCCGATGCCCTGGTGCGCAACGAGCGCGCCAACTTCGAATGCCTCATGCTCGATCTCACGTCGTTCAACACGATGGTGCTGGGGCCGTCGACTGCCCCCGGCGGCCTGGCCGGCAGCTACACGTCCAAGCTGGACGAGCTCGAGCAGCTGCTGCAGCGTGCCGACTGGTTCTACGACGGGTTCGACATCGTGCAACAGTGGGACGTCGAGACCGGGACGCTGTGGAACCGCATCCTCCTGCTGTCCGAGGAGGGCCGCGGCGCCCTCTACGTGACCAAGCGCGCGACCCCGGCCACGCAGCCCGGCGCGGCCTGCGAGACCGCAGCGTTTGGAACCGGCGTCAACGCGGTGCGGCAGGCACAGCACCAGCCGGCGGACCCGACGTCGCCGGGCATCCTGTACGCGCCGCTGGTGGAGGCCCAGGGCCCCGGTCAGGTGGACCCGCCCGGCCCGCGCAGCCCCCTCCCGGCCACTGGTGGTGGCATGGCCGCGCTGGCCCTGGTGGCCACGATCGGCGGCCTCACCCTCGGCCGGAAGCGCTCATGACCGTGGACGTCGAACCAACCCTCCCCACTGTGGCATCGACCACACCGGTCGGCGACGGCGACGTTGCTGGGCCCGACGTGCACACGGTGCACGGCGTGCCGACGGTGCCGCGTGACCAACTGGCCGTCCGCCTTCGGGCGGCCCTGGTCTGGATCCTGGTCGTCGTGTTGGCAACGACGACCACCGTGGCCAGCCTGGCCTGGCGATCCGCAAGTACCGCCGAGGCGACTCGCGACCGCGTGACATCAGCGGTGACGGGCCTGGCCATCGACCTGGTGACGTGGGACGCCGCAACCCTGGCGGACACCGCTGCCAGCCTCCGAACGCGCGGCACGGGCGACTTCCTCACCCAGATCGACGACGTCATCGCCGGAGCCCAACAACTCAGCGAGGCTGTCGACGGCAGCAGCCGGGGCGAAGTGCTCGATGCCCTGGTCGATGTCGACGGTGACGTCGCCATCGCGGTCGTCATCGTCCGCCAGACACTCCGCGCGGCCGGGCAGGAGACCACGGGCGAGCAGGTGATGCGGGTGGCGCTCAAGCTCATCGACGGCCAGTGGCTGGTCGACCAGGTGGAGCTCATCAACGTGCCAGTACCGATCGCCGTCGACGAGGAGACCGCGTCATGACCCAGCCCTACCGCAGCGTGGTGGTCGGCACCGACGGGTCACCCACCGCCCGGCGTGCGCTGGATGCCTCCATCTCCGTCGCGATCGCGCTCGACGTTCCCCTGACGATCGCGACGGCGTTCGAGCGCGGGATGTTTGACCGACCATCGGCGTCCGTGCAGTCCCACTTTCCGGGCGGCTTCGCGATGGGCCAGGAGGCGGGCTGGGCCCGCGAAGTCGCCACGGACGCGGCCGCGATCGCCCGCCAGGCCGGTGTGGCCGATGTGCGGCAGACCACGCCGGTCGGCGCCGCCGCGGAGGCGCTGATCGAGTTGGCCTCGCGCAGTGCCGACGACCTCATCGTCGTCGGGACGCGCGGCCTGTCCGAGACCGCCGAACGCGTCGTGGGCAACATCCCCCACGAACTCACCCACCACGCGCACAACGACCTGCTGATGATCCACCGCGAGGGCCCTGTCTGGCAGTCGGTGTGCCTCGCAACGGATGGGTCCGGCACCGCGAACTTGGCCTGCGCCCGTGGACTGGCCTTCGCACGGGCCGTGGGCGCGACGGCCACGCTGGTGACGATCGCGAAGGACGCGGCGGTGGGCGAGGCAACCCTGGTAGCTGCTGCCGCCGCACTTGGCGCGCCGGACCTCGCCCGTCGTGTCGTGGCCGGCCATGGCCATGTCGGCGATGAGTTGGCCGAAGCGGCAACCGAGTTCGACCTGCTGACACTGGGCAACCGTGGGATGTCCGGGATCGCTCGCATCCTGGGAAGCGTCCCGAACACCGTGACCCACCAGATTCCCACGGACCTCCTGCTCGTGAACACGTCGAGGTGACGGCATGACCGAATTCGCTCGCAGCTTCGTCGCCGAGGGCGCCGGCATCGGCTTTGGTGGCAGCACCCTGCATGACCCCCCGCCCGGCTACGACAAGACCAAGGACCCGGTCTTCCCGGGGAACACGCCGATCCCCGATCCGGCCATCTCGGTGCGCGGCCTGACGAAGTCGTTCGGCCCAAAGACCGTCATCGAGGACATCTCGATCGACTTCCCGCGGGGCGCGATCACGACCGTCCTGGGGCCGTCGGGGACCGGCAAGTCGGTCTTCCTGCGCAACCTCATCGGTCTGCTTACGCCCGACCGCGGTGAGATCTGGGTTGGCGGCGACAACATCGTCGAACTGCGTCGCCGGGACCTGCTGGAGGTCCGCAAGAAGTTCGGCGTGCTGTTCCAGGACGGCGCGTTGTTCGGCTCCATGACCCTCTACGACAACACCGCCTTCCCGCTGCGTGAACACACCCGCAAGACCGAGAAGGAGATCCGAGAGGTCGTCATGGGGAAGCTGGAGCTGGTGGGGCTCGAGGGCTCTGCCAACCTGATGCCCGATGAGATCTCCGGTGGCATGCGCAAGCGCTGCGGACTGGCGCGCGCCCTGGTCATGGATCCCGAGATCCTGCTGTTTGACGAGCCCGACTCAGGCCTTGACCCGGTCCGCACGGCCTACCTGAACGACCTTGCCCGCGACATCGTCAAGGAGTTGGGATCGACGATCATCATCGTCACCCACCACATCCCGTCCGCGCAACAGGTCGCGGACTACGTCGGCATGCTGTTCCGCCGCAACCTCGTGGCGTTCGGCAAGGTCGACGACATGTTCAACAGCTGGTACGCGCCCTGCCAGCAGTTCCTGCACGGCATCACGGACGGACCGATCGGCATGTCTGAGGAGCGTGACCGCCCGGAGCTGCTCTGATCGGCCCAGTGCTCGCACGTCGCTCAGCCTCGTCGGGCTTGCCGTTGATCCAACGTCAGGTTGATCGGACGACGGCACGCTCGACGAACCGAACCAGTTCATCGGGCTGGAAGGGCTTGAGCAGCAGCCACCGAGCCTCCCCGTCGATCAGTCGCTCGTCGTCGGCCATCTCCAGGTGCGCCGTGAACACCACGACGGGGACATCCGCCAGGGCGGGGTTGGCGGCCATGGTTTCGAGGACCTCGAACCCGTCGACGCGCGGCATCCTCAGGTCCAGCAGGATGACGTCCGGGATCCGCCCAGAAACCAATATCGCCAACGCCTCCTCGCCATCGCTCGCCTCCGCGATGCTGTAGCCCTCGGTCTCCAGGATCAGCCGCGCGATCATGCGCGTGTCGGACGAGTCGTCGACGACCAGGACGGACGGCATCAGGGCGGTGCTCCTTGCGCTTCTGGCTGGGGGAACGCGAGGGCTGCGACAGGTCAAGCGATGCTAGCCCACACCTGTTCCTGTCGTACGGATCCGCCTGACCGTTAGGGCTGGACTCCATTCGACGGAGAAATGCACCGGGATTCGACCGGAAACGCACAAGGGCCGCGCAGCGGTGCTGCGTCGGGGACACGCAGGCAACGACTTTCGGGAGCGAGCCGGCTGTAGGCTCGCGCGCGCCCCGACCGGAGTCATCACGTGTCCGATCTCGAACAGCTGCTCAACAGTTCCACCCGGGTGTTCAACACCCTCTTCGAGCAGCGGATCCTGTTCCTGAAGGGTGCGGTCGAGGAGGTCAACTCCGACGCGCTCGTCGCGCTGATGTTGGCGCTCGACGCGGAGAACCACGACGACATCACCCTCTACATCAACTCGCCGGGCGGCATCATCACGGGCCTGTTCGCGATCTTCGACACGATGCATTCCATCGAGTCCAAGGTCAACACGCGCTGCGTCGGCCTGGCCGCATCCGCCGCCGCCGTGATCCTCGCCGCCGGGACGGGCGTGCGCTCGGCCACGGAGAACGCGCGGATCATGATCCACCAGCCGCTTGGTGGGGCCCGCGGAACCGCGCGTGACATCGAGATCCAGGCCAAGAACATCGTGTTCCTGCGCGAGCGCCTCAACGAGCTCCTGGCCGAGCGTGCTGGCAAGTCGGTCGAGGAAGTGACGGCTGACACCGACCGCGACCACTGGCTGACGGCTGCCGAGGCCCTGGCCTACGGGACGCGCGGCCTGATCGACGAGGTCGTGCCGCGGGTGCACTACCCCGTCGGCTGACCGACTGCAGTTCCCGGTTCACACGCCGCGTGCCGAGGTCAGCTCAGTATGCGCTGCTTCGCCGCGACGAACTCGGCGTCGCTCAGCACGCCTGCGGAGTGCAGCTCCCCGAGTTGGCGAAGTTGGTCAACGAGTTCCTGCCCGGCCATGCCGGCCGAGCCATCCTTGGGCCTTCGAGCGCCGTCGTTGGCTGAGGTCGCACGACCCTTTACTGACGCGTTCCCTGCTCCGGGCTTGCCAGCAACCACCTTCGGACCTGACCCCTTCGCCACCGTCTTCTTCGCCACCGTCTTCTTCGCCACCGCCTTCTTGGCGGCCCGCTGCCTCGCGGCGGCGGCATCGTCGCCAGACGACGATTCAGGCTGAGACGCGGACGCACTGGCGTTGTCGGGATCAGCTGCGGGAGCCCGCGTCACGACGACCCCGGAGGTGTAGTGCCCGTCGTTGGGCCCACGATCACTCGGCAGGCCATGTTCCTGCAGGTGGCGTTCCACCAAGCGACCGAGGCGCTTGCACCCACCCAGGGCTCGGCTGGTGATGGGCAGGGCGTACGGGTCGCTCATCGCACCCATCTCCCCCACCGGCGCAGGTGTGCCCCCGATGACACTCACGTGCAGCCACCCCCGGCCACCCCGCTTGGGCGCTTCCAACGAGGTTCCACGGACGCGGCCGATCGGGAACTCGACGTTGGTCGGTGCGGTGACGGTGTCGCCCTCACGATGGATCGACACGATCCCGTCCGCCACGCGCAACTCAGCACGCGCACCCTTGATTGTCAGTGACGCGGTCTCCAAGGCGCTCATGCTTCGGGCCTCTCATCCACGTAGACCCGTTGCCAGCCGGCCCGCACCGACAGCGTGGCGGTCTTGCCATTCCGCGGTGCGGAAGTTACCGCACTCAGGAACGCCGTTGCCGATCCCAGCGAACGGCCAGTACCCGCGCCGGCTCGCGCGTCGCCAAGCCTGGGTCACTCGTGGAACAATGACGAACCTGCCGGGCCAACCCATGACCCGGACTCCCTCACGGGCTGACCTCCAGGACCCGCCCATGCTCATCCACGTCGTCATGATGAACCTGCGTGATCCCGAGGCTGACGCCGACCGACTGGCAGGGCTTCTCAACGACCTGAACGGCCAGATACCCGAGCTGCAATCGATGGCCGCCGGCCGCAACGTGGTCGCGTCCGACCGTGCCTGGGATCTCGCCCTTGTGTCCAGGTTCGACGACCTTGCGGCCATGCAGGCCTACCAGACCCACCCGGCGCACGTCGCCGTCGGCGCCCAGATCCGCGCCGCGGCGACCGAACTGGCTGCCGTTGACTTCGACGCCGCATGACATCCAAGCGAGCATCTCGCCGCAGCAGGCCCGTCCTGCACCCGGGTGGATGGGCTCGACGCGCGCGGCTGGCCACCGCCAGCAGGAAAGCCGACCCGGTGAGGCGAAGCAGGCACAACAGCGCGCCCAACCTCGCCGCGGGGGCGCCTCCCGGAGGTCTTGCCCCTTGCGACGTCTCACCGCTGCCCTTGGCCTGCTCATCGTGGTCACCTCGACCTTCGCAGCCGGTCGTGCCCCGGACCCACGGTGTTGGACCGTGGACACCGCCGACGGCGCCGTCGGCCAGTGCGACGCCGAGGGAACGTTCCACACGCTGGGCGTGACCGCGTTCGAGCCGACCATGGGCGCCGCTCCTGATGGCAGCCTCTACTACGCCACGACACCGCGCGGGGGCGTCGCTGTCGGCTTCGGCGCCGGTATCAGTGCCTCGCGTGACGGCGGCCAGACCTGGGAGGACGTGACTCCGGAGATCGCCGGCCAGTACATCCCGCCGGAGACCAACGACCCGTACGCCTACGTCGACCCGTTCACCGGTCGCGCCTTCGCCTTCCACATGGGACCGATCCTGACGTGCTCGATCCTGTCCTGGACGGACGATGGCGGCCAGACCTGGGACTTCAACCCCGTGGGGTGCGCGCCGACCGGCGTGTGGGACCACCAGACGATGGTCGCAGCCCCGCCCACCGATGGCACGACGACTCTCGGCTACCCCAACGTCCTGGTCAGCTGCGTGAACGCGATCTACGCCGCCGAATGCGGTCGCTCGCTGGACGGCGGACGTACCTGGCAGCACACCGTGCCGGTGCACCTGAACACCGACGTGGCCACCGAGGGCTGTGGCGCACAACACGGCCACCTGGCGTCCGACACCAGCGGGTTCATCTACCTGCCGACGTCACAGTGCGGCAAGAACCCGGCGGTCTACATCAGCCGCAACTCCGGGCTGACGTGGGAGCCGTCCATCATCAACGAAATGGACATGCCGTTTGAGGACCCGGCCGTCCAGGTCGACGCCGAGGGGACGATCTATGCGTCGTGGCACGACAACCTCGGGCAGTTGTGGTTCGCCACCTCCCGCGACGTCGGAGCCACCTGGTCGGGGGCCTTGCGGATCACGCCGCCGCAGGTCGTGAGCCTGCTGCCGACCATGGTCGTCGGCGACCCGGGCCACATCGCGATCTTCTTCGCAGGTACGGACGACCGTGCATTTCTCGTCGACGACGGGTCCGAGGACTTCGAAGTCGAGGCCGAGGAGGTCGCGTGGGGTGCCTACGTCACGTACGCCACCAACGCGAACGCCGGTGCCCCGATGTTCACCACGATCGACACCACGGGCGACGACCCGATCATGCGCGGCGATGTCTGTCCGATCGAGGGTCGCTGCACCTACCAGATCGACTTCATCGGCTCCACGATCACGCCGGACGGACAGATCTTCGGCTCTCTGATCGACGGGTGCCTGCAGGAGTGTGTCGAGGACGAGGAACGCGGCAACGACGTCGCGGGCACGGGTTGGGCGATCGTGGCCACGGTCCCAGGCCTGGACCTCTGCGCCGAGACGTGCCCCAAGTTCCCTGTTGCAAGCTGAGGCAACCTCGACCGGCAGGCCAAGGTTGTTGTGGTTCGCCAAGGTCAGACGGTCTGCATGCCCAGGGCCAGCGCCAGCCGTTGCGGAAGATCGGACCCCTTCTCGAGGTAGGCGTTGGCACCGGCCTGCATGGCGACCTCCGCCATCGTCGCGGCTGCGTACCCACTGACGACGACGATCGTGATGTCAGGTCGCTGGAGGCGGATCGCCGAGGCAGCCTCGAGGCCATCCATCCGCGGCATGGAAAGGTCGAGCAGGACCACGTCCGGGGCATGGAGCGCGACCAGGCTGACAGCCTCTTCGCCGTCCTCACCGACCGCGACCACGTCCAGGCCCATGACCGCCAACTGCAAGCTCAGAAGTTCCCGGATGTCGGCCGAATCGTCGGCAATGACCACACGCAGGCCAGCCTCGTGACGCCCTGAATCCACCGCCGCCCGGCTTCGGAGCGCGGCGACATCGCGGTCGCTGATGTGCCCCTCGGGCGGGACGGTGCGACGCAGGCCACCACTGACCGGGGCGCCCCGAGGACCCGCCAGCAGGTCATTCATCATTGACCGCGCACTCTCCAGGGTGGCGTCCACCAAGGTGCGCGCGACCTCGTCCGCGCCGATCTCGAATGCCCAGGCGGCCGAAGTCAGCCCTTGCACGACGCTGTCGTTGACTTCAAGCGCAGCAAGTCGGCGGATCTCCGCATCGTGGCCAGCCTGGCGCAGCTCGTCAGCCTCGGCAGCCGCGCGCTCCGCCGCCCGTTCCTGGGTCACGTCCCGGCAGATCCCGATGAATCGCTGCGGCGTTCCGTCGGCGCCGCGGATCACTTCACCGTTGGACCACAACAGCCGCTGCGATCCATCGGCAAGCACGATGCGTTCCTCCATCTCGTAGGGCTCGCCCGTGGCGAACGCCTGTTCATGGATCCCGCGCACCTTGGCACGATCGTCCGGATGGATGTACTCGATGAAGCGGTCGTAGGAGGCGTTGAACGACTGCGGCGCCTCGCCATAGATGCGGTACAGCTCATCGGACCAACGGTTGGTGTCGGTGGGGACATGCCAGTCGTAGGACCCCAATCGACCAATCCGCTCGTTGTCCGAAAGCCGCTGTCGGGTGTACTCGGCGACGTCGCTGGTGACGAGTCGTCCCAGCGCCCCCGCAACAAGCGCCGCCACGGCGTCGGCCACCTCTGCGGGTAGCGCCGGTGCCTCGAGCACGAGGAGACGGGCCGCCGTTGCGTCGGAGCCGGCAAGGGCGATGACCATGCCGCCATCCGCATACTGGGAATCGGGATCCGGCACGACCGCCGGTACCTCGATCGGGTCACTGCCGGGTTGCCGATCCCAGGCACCGCGGCCGGGATGCCACGTCGCAACCCGCGCCCGGTCCCCAAGCAGGGGACGAACGGCCGCGACGACTTCGGCCTCTGTCGTTCGCGCGCATGCGGCCGCGAGCCTGGTCAACCACGCGGGTTCCACATTGGCCTGATCCACACGGATTCCGTCCGCTGGGCGTAGCGGTCGCCCTTGCGCATCAACGGACACGGCGACCGCACACCACCCGTCGGCCGAAGGGCGCGGCACAGCAGGGGTTGTCCAGCGTGCGCGCGGCTGCGCGAACCACCTGTCCGCGCCGCTCGGCCAGGCCGGCCGGCAGGCGCAGCGGCTGCGCCCGGTCCACCACCCAGTGACGCGTCGCGTAACCACGTGGCCGGTGGATCGTTGGATGGGCGACGACAGGATCCAACGATGGTCGACGACCCTCGGGCTTCGGCCCACCCCAACTGGCGGATCTCCCTTGGCCAGGACGGTCCCGTGGAGACCATCCTGGTCTGCCCGTGCGACGCCGTCGGGACCCTTTGGACCATCGTCCTGCTGCACGCCAGCGGCGCCGAACACACGGTCGGAACGTTCCTGTCACGTGCAGCCGCGGTTGCCGACGCACTGGAACATGCCACCGAGGGCCGCCTGATGATCCTGGACGAGGAGCTGCACCTCGCCCGCCGAGCGGTCACAACGCCGGTACCCGACACGTCCAGGTTCATCTGACGACGGCCCTCGCCCAACCACGGCGGACCCGCCACAGGTCCCCGTGCACGGCACCTCGGCCCGAACGACCCTGACCCGAACGCACATGGGGGTGCGTATGGTGGCGGTTGTCCGCTACCGTACGCAGCTCACGCGCCCGGTCGGGGCCTCACGTTTCCCGTTCAGTTGGATCAACCCGTGCCGGTGCGTGTCGAGAACGGAAACGCAACATGCCAGAAGGCACAGTCAAGTGGTTCAACGCCGACAAGGGTTTCGGGTTCATCAGCCCGGCCGAAGGCGGCGAGGACCTGTTCGTCCACTTCTCCGCGATCCAGTCCGAGGGCTACAAGTCCCTGGATGAGGGTCAGCGCGTCAGCTTCACCGTTGGCCAGGGCCAGAAGGGTCCGCAGGCAACTGAGGTCCGGGCAATCTGACGCAACGCGGCAACGATCATGATGTGCACTTTGGCCTAGCCAGACGAACTGCATGATCTCCAACGAGCCCCGCCATTGGCGGGGCTCGCTTGTGTTTCCAGGCTGGCGCGACCTCGTTGGAGGCCAAGGTCGGCGCCACGACCCAGCAACGCCACGAGCGACCGGGATCCCTGGCATCCGAGGGTTCCCGGCGCTGGCTGAGCGACGATTCGTAGAGTCGCCATGCAGGATTCCGTCAAGGATGGCCGGAGCTGGGGAAGATCATGGACGTATCGTCGTTGTCGCGGTTGCGCCCCGGGGTGCGGCGCAGACGGGCGTCGACGTGGGATCGAACGGGCGGCAACGCGGACGCCGTATCGCTGGCGGCCGGGGAAACGGTCACCCTCGCCGAGGACTCTGGCGCCGGCAAGGTGACGCACCTGTGGTTCACGACGCAATGCCCGAGCCTGTACTGGGGCCGCGAACTCATCCTGCGCTTCTACTGGGACGGCCGTGACCGGCCAGCAGCAGAGGTCCCGTTCGGAGACTTCTTCGGCGTTGGGAACTGCCTGACGGCGAACTTTTCGTCGGCTCTGCTCGAGGCGGCGCCGAGACACGGGCTCGCGCTGCACAGCTGGTTTCCCATGCCGTTCTCGGACGGGTTTCGGATCACGATCGAGAACCAGTCGTCCCTGCCCGTGTTCGCCCTGTACGCGTACATCGACTACGAACTCTGGCCCAGGCCCGATGACCAACAGGGCCGCTTTCATGCCTGGTGGAACCGGCGTCGAGGCCCGGGCATCGCAGGCCCCGAGCAAGGCACCTACGAGCTCGGCACGAACCTCACTTCGGACGAGAACTACGTATTGCTCGACACACGCGGCCGCGGCACGTTCGTAGGCACCACGCTCAACATCCATTCGGTCGACGGAGGCTGGTACGGCGAAGGCGACGACATGATCTTCGTCGATTCCGACGCCTGGCCCCCGACCCTGCACGGCACCGGCACCGAGGACTGTTTCGGTTCAGCCTGGAGTCCTGCAGAGACCTTCTCGTACCCCCGTTACGGGCAGCCGGTGGCTGATCGGGACGACTGGGCAGGGTTCTCCGCCCTCTACCGCTTCCACATTGAAGATCCCATCCCATTCGAGGAATCTCTTCGCGCGACGATTGAGCAGGGCCACGCCAACGACCGCACGGACGATTGGTCGTCAGTGGCCTACTGGTATGACGAGGACCCGGTCTGCCACGCCCCGGCACTGCCTTCGGTCGAACAGCGGCTTCCTCCTTGGCCGGACGCGTGGCGCCGCCGGGCCGACGAGGTCCACGGGTTCTTCGCCGTCGCCGTTGGCGATCCGCAGTGGCAGACAAACAAGGCGGCACTCGGCGTCATCGCCCATCGGATCTTCGTTGCAATGCACGAACGAGATCTTGGCCGAGTCGACGAACTGCTGGCCTGGATTCGAGGCGGGTCACGACCGGCGGTGGCGGCGGGTTCCAGGGCGACCGCGCAGAACCCAGCGCAGCTCGCCGAAGCGACGCTGCAGCGCTGGGTGGACGGCTTCGATGTCGACGCCGCGGGAGACGCACGCCTGACCATCGGGTTCATCATCAGCGATGCGGGCGAGTGGCAGCTCGTCGTCGAGGATGGCATCTGCAGCCTCCGGCCAGCACGTCGTGGCCACGAGCGGCTGACCATGACGGCAGACCTCGCCACCTTCATCCAGTTCACGCACGGACAGACCGATCCGTGGCTGCCCGTTCTGCAAGGCCGCCTCGTCGCAACCGGCGACTCGACGATCGCGTTGCGGTTCCCGGCGCTGTTCGGCGTTGCCACGGTGACGCTGTGAACACGATCCGGTCCTGGGCCGAGACACTCGATTTCAGCGACGCCACCACGCAGGCACTGCACCACGAGGCTGCGACGTTCGACGATCTCCCGAGGTCGATCAAACGTGCGGCCCGCACGGCCTTGACGACCTGTGAACCCGGCCAGCAGCCCGAGGGCGCTGTGAGGCCGTCCGTGGTTGAACCAGTGGACCCAACCGAGCGTCGCGAGTTCGACGTCGGCGACCCCGCGCCAGGGTCCCTGCCCCGGCCCACGGATGAGCTCGGCCTTCTCCATCGAACCCAGGGTGGATCAAACCGCGGGGTTCGTGCCTGTGGAACGGTTCAGCTCGCCCGCCTGGTGACTTCGGTATCGAGACGGTCTCCGAGTCGGTCCTGCTCAGTGTCCAGGTCGTACTGTGCTTGAAGGTTGAGCCAAAACCGTGCGGTCGTCCCGAAGTAGCGGCCAAGACGCAACGCGGTGTCCGCGGTGACGGCCCGCTTGCCGTGCACGATCTCGTTGATTCGGCGTGGCGGCACGCTGATGTCCTTGGCCACCCGGTACTGACTGAGCCCCATGGGCTCCAGAAACTCCTCCATGAGGACCTCACCGGGATGGACCGGTGCAAGCTTGGTCGCCATCAGACCCTCCTAGTGGTAGTCGACGATCTCGACGTCGTAGGCGCCGCCAGCCTTCCAGCGGAAACAGATGCGCCACTGGTTGTTGATTCGGATGCTGTGTTGATCGGCACGATCGCCTTTCAGCCGCTCGAGCCGGTTGCCAGGCGGAACCCTCAGGTCGTCGAGGTTCACGGCGGCGTCCAGGATCCGCAGCTTCCGCAGAGCTCCGCGCTGTAGCTCCGGCGACCAGCGCTTGACGTGCTCGCGTCGGGCGAGGCGCTCGGTGTCCCGATCGCGGAAACTCTTGATCACACGACCGACCTTAACGCGTCACGTTATGCCGGTCAACGCCCAGCCGCCAAGCCGACACGACGCCTCACCTCCAGAACCTTGGGTCAGGCGTGCGGTGTCCGCAGCGCGGTGATGGCCGGGTGCCAGCAACGTCTGAGCCGCCCGTCACCGCCTTGGCGGCGGGTCAGAAGAACCTCGGGCCCACCCACGGGGGCCAAGAAGCCCTCCCGGTCGTCCACCAAAACTTGGCCGGGAGGGCTTCGCTCTTCTCAGGACGCCGCCACCCTGCCCCGCCACGGCGACCGGGGCAACTTCACGACCGCCCCAGCATCCCCACCGTCGCTGTCGACCTACCCCTCCACGGTCCTTTCTCTGGAGCGGTTCGGGCGGTGGTCAGCATGTCGCGGCTTGCGCCACTCCCCGACCCGCAGCGCGGACTCAGTTCGTGGCGTCAGCCTCCATGCGCGTATCGAACTCCTCAAGCTCCTTCTCGGTGTCGAACGCGTAGATGTAGCCGCGCTCGACGGACGCGGGCCAGATGGAGTAGTGCATGGCACCCGTGTCCCCGCGATCGGCCTCGAACTCGGACCGCAGCACCATCTCACCGCGGTAGTAGACCCAACCGACGTCTCGCATGTCGTAGGTCAGCGCCTCGGTGCCCTCAGGCGCCACGAAGTCAGCTGGATTGTCGACCGGTGGCGGGGGGGCCTGGTCTGCCATCGTGGCTTGGGTTGAGGCAAGGGCGACCAGTCCGGCGGCGGATGCCATCACGGCAGCCGTGGTGATCTTGTCCATGATCGTTCCTCTCAGCTCGCCGAGACGCATGCGGCGGGCGATGACGGGTAGCCGTCGCCAACCGACGTGAACGTCTTGTAGGACGTCATCTTGTCGTTGTAGGTGATGGTGTTGAAGTAGGTGTCGACACCGCCGCCGTGGACTGCCGCGCTGTTGCCCGAGCAGTCGTTGTCCCACCAGTATCGGACCTTCTGGACCGCCGCGTCGAGGTTGATCGAAGATGCCTCGTCGTTGAACCCGTAGGGAGAGACATTTGCCACGAAATCGTTGCCGTACGCCGAGTGCAGTTGCCCGCCGCAGTACGAGTGCTCGTACCAGCGGGTCTGTCCATATGGGACCGAGCCGCATGTGGCCGAAGCGGGCAAGCTGCCCGCGAGGGTCACGGCCGCCATCGTGCTTACCGCTGTGAGGACCGTTGTCAGCTTCCTTGTCATGAATACCCCCGTAGTCGCGTTCCAGACCGTCCGGTTCGCGCCTAGAACCAGTAGCCCGCCGAGTTCGACGTTTGCCCATGGTGCTACCACCCCTCATCCGGCCGCGCTTGAGGCCGCCCGGGCCCAACAGCGGGCTCTCCCACCGTCGACGCCGACCCGCCAACTACGACGCCACCGTCCCGGTGAGGATCGCCCAGCATCAGATCCGCACAACGAGTCAAGTGGTCATGGCCTGCAGCGACGCTCGTGCGGCAATCACGGCGTTCGACGCCGCCGCGACCGAGGCGCAACTGGGCCTGGTCACGATGGCGCTGCTGCGGTCCGAGGCGGTCGCGTCCAGTCGCATCGAGAACCTCCGCGTTTCCAACCGTGGTGTCGCCCTGGCCCTGCACCATCCGGCCGCAGCCAGGTCGGCTGCCCGCGCGGCGGCCGGCAACGTCGAGGCGATGCGCGAGGCCCTGGCCCAGGCCGAGACCTCCGGCGTCACTCGCGACGGCATCGTCGAGATCCACCGACACCTGCTGCGTGACGGCAACCTCGACGGGATCGCCGGCAACATCCGCACCGAGGCCGTCTGGATCGGCGGCATCACGCCCCTGGAGGCCGACTTCGTCCCACCCCCGGCCCACCACGTCGAGGAACTTCTCACCGACCTCGAGCAGTTCGCAGCCCGAGGCGACATCGACCCCATCACCAAGGCCGCGCTCCTTCACGCTCAGTTCGAAGCGATCCACCCCTTCGCCGACGGCAACGGACGAGTGGGTCGCTGCGTCATCCACACCTCGCTACGGGCAGACCGGGTGACCAGGCGAGTGACGGTGCCCATCTCGACGCGGTTGCTGCATGACCGCGACGGCTACTTCACGGCGCTGGCGTCCTACCAGCGGGACGGCGAGATCGATCGAACAGTTCGCTCTGGCCGCGATCGAGGCGGTCGGCGTGTGCCAGCGTCTCAGCACCGACGTCGCGGCGCTCCGTGGCGACTGGATGGCATCGGCCGGCAACCCTCGCTCGGGATCCGTGCACCGCCAACTCATCGATGCGTTGCCGTCCCAACCCGTCGTCAATGCCGCCCTTGTCGCTGCACGGTTGAAGGTCGACGAACGGACCGCGCTACGCGGCCTGGATCGCCTGACCTCAGCTGGTGTCCTTCGCGAAGTCACCGGCCGTCACCGCAACCGCGTCTGGGTCGCCGAAGACGTCTTCGACCTGCTCGACGAGACCCAAGCCTCCATCGGTCGCGGAAAGGGACGGCCCGTCGGCCCCAGCCGACACCTCAGGAAGGAAACCTGAACGGCCCGTGTCCACAGCGTGTCCACGTCCCGTTCTGTCCCCGGACGTTTCCCCAGGTCCCGCCCCGTTTCAAGAATCCTCGACGTAGAGGTAGTACTCCTCGTCCTTTTCTTCCCAGTCCATCTCGACGACGTCCTTGGTGACCGCGGCCTTGCAGAACTGCAGGAACCCGGAGTAGCCCAGGTCCTTCTCGGAGAAGTCGGGCTGACGCTTGCGGAGTTGGTCCTTCAGGCCCGACAGGGGCGGGTCGCCGCCCAACTCCACCATCAGCTCCTTGACCACCTTGCGCAGGAGGTCGAACCCGGCGTCCTCGTTGGAGGTCACGGCCGTTGGGAAGTCCACCAGCGGGTCGCCCTTGGCGGCGCTGTCGTCGAGGGTGATGACGCCCTCTGCCTCGAAGTGCTTGAGGAACTCACGGAAGCCACGGAAGCCGTAGTCGGCCTCGGCGAAGGTTGGGTCCTTGCGGAGCAGGGCACGCTTGACGTTTGAGGCCAGCACACCACCGGACGCGGAGGACTGCAGGCCGTTCAGCGTCTTGGTCAACGTCCGCTTGGCGGCTTCCAGATCGACCTTGGAGGTTGACGGGGCCTTGGACTTGCCGTGCTTGTGCGGGCTGCCCTTTGGCTCGGTCGTCTTGCGGGTTGGAGCCGTGCCCTTGCGCGGCTCGCGCGGCGGTGCACCCTCGAGCCGGTCGTAGAAGATGAACTCGTCACAGGCTGCCGGCAGCAGCTTGGACGTGGAGCCCTTGAGCCCGACACCGATCACGCGCTTGTCCAGCTGGCGCAGCTTGCTGACCAGCGGCGTGAAGTCGGAGTCGCCCGACACGATCACGAATGTCGACACGAAGTCGCGCGTGAACGCCAGCTCCAGCGCGTCGACTGCCATCTGGATGTCCGCCGCGTTCTTGCGTATGGAATCCGACCGCTGCGGGATCTCGATCAACTCGACGTGGCCATCGACCAGGTCGCGCCGATCCTCCCGGAACAGGTTCCAGTCGCCATAGGCGCGTCGAACGACCAGCCTGCCGCGTTCGGCCAGGGCGTCCAGCAGGGGTGCCATGACGAACTTCAGGCCGACGTCACGCGCGCCGATCGCAACGTTCTCGTGGTCGATGTACAGGGCCAGGCGTTCTTCGCCGTGGTCAGGGTTGCTCATTGGGAAGCCTCAGTGAAGTCGAGCTCGAACAGGGCGCTGAGCTCTTGGATGGTCTGGTTGGGGTCGACGTGCAGGACACCGCGCATCCCCAGCGCGGTCGCTGCGTCGACGTTGACGGCGAAGTCGTCCACGAACACGCACGCCTCGGCGGCAACACCAAGGCGCGCGATGGTCAGGTCGAAGATCTCACGGCTGGGCTTGCGCAGCCCGACCTGGCCGGAGATGACGATGGCGTCAAAGGTCGACGCCAGTTCGTCGTGGGGGTACATCGACGTGCCCCAGGAGTTGGACAGCAAGGCGGTCTGGACTCCGGCGGCACGGGCATGGGCGGTGACGCCCCACAAGGGACTGTCCGCCCGGAAGGCCGCGCTCAGTGCGGTGACCATGGACCCGGGCGTGAGCGCTCCGCCGTGCTCGCGCAGGGAGACGTCGAACTCGGTCTCGAACTCCTCCAGCTCGATCTCGCCGCGCTCCAGACGGCCGACAGTTCCGCGGTCGTCACCGGCGGCGTAGGTGGACTTGAGTGCCTTGAGGAAGAGCTCGCCAGAGACACCGACGGCATCACCGAGTTGGGCGAAGGAGTCCGCCAGTGGCGGCGTGAGGACACCGCCGTAGTCCATGATCAGAGCCGTCGGGCGCCCAGGCCGGGTGCCATTGCCGGCACCGTTGTCACTGCCCTGCAAAGCGGTCATCGTCCGGCCTTTCCTGCTGCCTCGGCAGCCAACTCCGCAAGCTCCGCCACGACACCACCGATCGGCTCGAAGAACGCCGCGGCGTCCTGGCCGTAGGCGCCGGCGAGGTAGCGGCTGTAGACCCCCTCGAGGATGACCGCCAGTTTCCAGCGGCCGAAGGCGACGTAGTAGTCCAGGTCACCCAGATCGCGACCGGATGCTTCGGCGTAGGTGGCCAGCAGTTCTGCCCTCTCCGGGAAACCCGCCGCCAGGGTGGGCGCGTCAGGCAGCGGCATCACCGGATCGTCCGGGCGGGTCCAGTAGACGTCGAGCAACCCGACGTCGGCCATCGGATCGCCGAGGGTGCACAGCTCCCAGTCCAGGACGGCACGGATGTCACCATGATCACCCACGATCACGTTGTCCAGGCGGTAGTCACCGTGGACGATCCCGGATTCGAGCTGTTCGGGGATGTTCGCAACCAAGCGATCATGCACCTCGTCGATCACTGTCAGCTCGCGAGCCTTGCCCTTGGCGTACTGCCCGTGCCAACGACGCAGCTGGCGGGCGATGTAGTCGTCGCGGCGGCCCAGGTCGCCCAGGCCGATGGCATCCGGGTCGACCTGATGCAGCTGTGCCAGGCCCTTGGCAAGGGCGTGCGCCACCGCGCGGCGCTGCTCGGCCGGAATGGACTCTGCCGCGCCACGGTCGCGCAGCACAACACCGTCGACGAAGTCCATGATGTAGAAGGGGGCGCCGACGACACCCGGATCCGCCTCGAAGCCCACGACCGTCGGAACGGGCACGTCCGTGGCGCCCAGCGCCGCCATGATCCGCGCCTCGCGGCCCATGTCGTGCGCGGATTCCAGTACGCCGTGCAACGGCGGGCGGCGCAGGACCCAGCGCGTCCCGGCGGCATCGGCCAGCGTGAATGTGAGGTTCGAACGGCCGCCGTGGATCGGGGTCAGAGTCAACGGCCCGAGAACGTCGGCACGTCGTGCCAGCCACCGCAGCGCGCCATCGAGGTCCACGCCGGTCGGGTGGGGCACGGCCGTCGTTGCAGGCTTGATCTCTGTCTCCGCGGGTAGGCGGGGCCAGCCTAACGACCAGCCGCCACGGGGCGGACAGCTAGCCTGACGCGCATGCCTGACGCCGCCAACCCGTCGATCCGCGGGACCTCCTCCCCCACCCGTGAGTTGACGGCCGCCAACGCGTCGACCTGGGCGCAACGCGACCGCCAGCACGTCTGGCATCCCTTCACGCAGCACCAGCAATGGGCCACACAGGACCCGCTGGTCGTCGAGTGGGCGCAGGGCTGCTGGCTGGTCGACGTGCATGGCAGCCGCTACCTCGACGGCAATTCCAGCCTGTGGGTCAACGTCTGGGGCCACGACGAACCGTCCTTGCTGGCAGCGCTGCACGCCCAGGCCGATGCGGTGCCGCATGCGACGTTCCTGGGTCTGACCAATCCCCCCGCCATCGAGGTGGCCGAGCTGTTGGTCGCCATGGCGCCGACCGGACTGACACGCGCGTTCTTCTCGGAGAACGGCGCCGCCGCGGTCGAGGTCGCGTTGAAGATGGCGTTCGCCCACCACCGTCACCGCGGCGACGACGGCCGGGATCTGTTCGTGTGCCTCGACAACGCGTATCACGGCGACACCCTGGGGGCCGTGAGCGTGGGCGGCTTCGATCCGTTCCATGCGCTCTACGGACCGCTGTTGTTCCCGACGCGCAGACTGCCCTCGCCGTACTGCTACCGGTGTCCGCTGGGCCTCAAGCATCCCGACTGCGATCTGGCCTGCGCCGACGCGCTCGAGGACGTCCTGGCCAGCGACGGCCACCGAGTCGCCGCCGTCATCACGGAGCCGTTGGTGCAGGGGGCTGCGGGGATCATCACGGCACCCGACGGTCACCTGCGGCGCCTGCGCGAGATCTGCGACCGTCACGGCGTCCTGCTGATCGTCGACGAGATCGCCACCGGCTTCGGCCGCACCGGGGCGCTGTTCGCAAGTGACCTCGAGGACGTCCGTCCCGACCTGATGTGCGTCGGCAAGGGGTTGACCGGCGGCTACCTGCCGATGAGTGCGACGCTCGCGACCGAGGAGATCTTCGCGTCCTTCCTGGGTCCACCAGAGTCCGGCCGCACGCTGTTCCACGGGCACAGCTACGCCGGCAACCCGCTGGCCGCGGCCGTCGCGGCGGCGAACCTCAAGCTGGTGGCGCGGCGCGATCTCGTCGGCCTGGCCAACCGCCTGGGCGACGTCCTCGCCCAGGAACTGCAGGCAGTCGTTGGCCTGGACCATGTCGGGGACGTTCGCCGTCGCGGGATCATGTGCGGGATCGAGTTGGTCCGGGACCGGGCCACGAAGGAGCCGTTCGATCCGGCGCGCGCCGTCGGCCAGCGCGTGTGCCAGGCCCTGCGCGAGGACGGGATCGTCCTGCGGCCGCTCGGCGACGTCATCGTCCTCATGCCGGCCCCAGCCATGGACCACGACGACCTGCGCATGCTGGTCCGACGCACGGCGCAGGCCATCGCAAGCGTGACCGCCGACGAAGCAGCACGCGCAGGCGCAGTCACGGGCGCGCGATGAAAGGCGACGACCCCCTGGGGTGGATCGCCGGCGCACTGGACGACCTTGTCAAGAGAGACCTCCACCGCAGCCTGCGCGACGTCGCCGGCGGCCCCGACGCCTGGATCGAGCTGGACGTCGGCGGGGGCACGCCGGGGACACCGACGCGGCGCGTGCTGCACCTGTGCTCCAACGGCTACCTGGGCCTGGCCACCCATCCCGAGGTCGTCGCCGCCGCGGCCGAGGCTGCGCAACGTTTCGGGACCGGAACCGGCGCGTCACGCCTGGTCACGGGGACGCAGTCCATACACCGCGACTTCGAACGCGAACTGGCTGCCTGGAAGGGCCATGGCGACGCCGCGCTGCTGTCATCCGGCTACCTCGCCAACCTGGCCGTGGTCACCGCACTGGTCGGCCCGGGCGACACGATCGTGTCGGACCAGCTCAACCATGCATCGATCGTGGACGCGTGCCGGCTTGCGCGCGCGCAGACCCGGATCTACAACCATGGCGACGTCGACCATGCTGCGGCGCTGCTGGCCGATGCGCCGGGGCGTCGCGTGCTGGTGACCGACGGTGTGTTCTCCATGGACGGCGACCTCGCCCCGCTGGCGCAACTGTGCGAGGTGGCAGCACGCCACGGCGCAGCCGTCGTCGTCGACGATGCCCACGGCTCAGGCGTGATCGGACCGGATGGCCGGGGAACCGCCGCCGCGCTCGGTTGCGAGGACGGGGTCGCTGCCATCGTCGGCACGCTGTCCAAGTCCCTGGGATCCACCGGTGGCTACGTGGCCGCCAGCAGCGAGGTGGTGGACTGGCTGCGCAACCGCGCTCGGCCGTTCATCTTCGACACGGCACCCGGTGCGCCCAGCATCGCGGCCGCCGCGGCGGCACTGGAGGTGGCGCGACGGGAGCCCGCCCGCCGCCAGCATGCGGTCGCGATGGCTCAGCGCCTGGCACGGGGCTTGCGCGACCGCGGCCACACCGTCGGTGAGGTCGCCGCCTGCATCGTGCCCGTCATGGTCGGAGACAACGCCGCGGCTCTGGCAACCATGGACCGCCTGCTGGCCGACGACGTGCTTGCCGTCGCGATCCGTCCGCCCTCGGTCCCGGTCGGGACCGCCCGCCTGCGTGCCACCACGATGTCCACCCACACCGAGGACGACATCGACCTGGCCATCGCGGCGATCGACCGCGCGCTGCGCCACCCCTCACCGTTGCCCATCCCCCACCGACCCGCGTCGACCGCGCCTGCTGCGGCGGCCATCCGAAGCAAGCCACGCACTCGATTCGAAGTGGCGGCCGTGTCTGAGGTCTTGGGTGCGAGGTTGGGGCGGGGATTCGTCGTGACGGGGACGGACACGGGCGTGGGCAAGACCGTCGTGTCCGCATTGCTGTGCGCGGCTGCCCAGGCCGTGTACGTCAAACCCGTGCAGTCGGGCGCCGATGAGGGCGACGACGACGCAGCCGTCGTCGCCGAACTCGCTCGCGTGCCGACGGTCGTCGGCCGTCGGCTGGGGGAACCGCTGGCGCCCGCCGTGGCCGGCCGCCGGGCCGGGCTCTTGACCAGTGCGGCCGACCTGCTCGACCCGATCCTGCGTGCGATGCAGGCTCACCCCGACCGCCCCGTGGTCATCGAGGGAGCCGGCGGCCTCCTGGTCGAGTTGGCCACGGACGGCACGACCCTGGCGGACCTGGCCGAGCGACTTGAGCTCCCCGTGGTCGTGGTGGCGCGACCGGGGCTCGGCACGCTCAACCACACGCTGCTGACCCTGGAAGCGTGCGATCGACGTGGCCTGCGCGTGGCCGGGATCGTCGTGAGCGGGATGCCCGTCAGGGCTGACGTGGCCACGGCGACCAATCTGGCCGAGCTGGATCGCCTCAGCGGCGGGCGGCTGGCCGGGGTGGTTCCGGCACTGTGTTTCGAGGGTGCAATCACAGCCGACGTGGCTCGAGGTTGGGTTGCGCCGGAGTTGGGCGGGACCTGGTGCTCCAGCGACGGCGACCGAGCCACCCTCGCTGCAACGTCACACGGAGCCCTGCAATGACGGACATTCGAACCGTGTGCGTCTTCGCCGGGTCGGCCAGCGGCACGTCCGCCAGCCACCGCGCAGCGGCAGCCCAGGTCGGCCACCTGCTGGCCGATCGAGGCATCCGCATGGTCTACGGCGGCGGCGCAGACGGCCTCATGGGCATTGCGGCCCGGTCGGCCAGCGACGCTGGCGGCAGCGTGCTTGGCGTGCTGCCCTCCGACCTCTTCGGGCGCGAGGTGACCGACAACTCCGTTGGCGAACTGGTCCACGTCGGATCGATGCACGAGCGCAAGCAGCGAATGTCCGACGAGGCCGATGCGTTCCTCGCGTTGCCGGGAGGCCTCGGAACGCTGGAGGAACTGGCCGAGCAACTCACCTGGGCGCAGTTGGGACTGCACGGCAAGCCCATCGGCGTCCTCGACGTGGACGGGCACTGGTCGCTTGTCGTGGCGTGGCTGGACCGGGCAGTCGAGACCGGCTACCTCCGGGCAGACATTCGGGCGCTCCTGCATGTGGACCGTGATGCCATCCGATTGCTCGACACCCTGCACGCGCACGCGCACCTCGACGCCCTGCCGCCCCCGTGGGCACGCAAGCCAACCCCCTGACCCGTCCCAGCGGTGCGATGCGGCGCAACGACACGCACCCCATAGCCTGCCGGGCCGTCACCCCATGGCCGGGAGCTCACAGTGTCCGACGTCGTCACACCACCGTTGGACGAGGCTGCCGTCGCAGCACTCAGCGCCGACCCCGAGACCCTGCTGGCCCAGTGCGAGGCCGCGCTGCTCGGCCGGCGCGAGGAGCTGCCCGCATCGCACGTGTACGCGTTGGCGAGGTTGGACATCGACACGCCACTGCCCATCGACGACGCGCCGGAGCGCACCGTCCTGGATGCACTGCTCGACCTGTCCCACCGAGTTCGCGTGGCATGGACGTCGCAGGAGGTGGCGCTGGAGTCGATCGTGTCCGGCAAGACCGGCGGCTGCCCGGAGGACTGCTCGTTCTGTTCCCAGTCGTCCGTGTTCGACACCGGCGTCAAGCCGCAACCGCTGTTGACGACGACCGAGGTGGTGCGCGCAGCCCAGGAGGCCCAGGCCGTGGGTGCCTCGGAGTTCTGCATCGTGTACGCCGTGCGCGGTCCCGACGAACGACTGATGGCCAACATCCTCGGCCTGACCAGTGCCGTGCGCCGGTCGACCCAGATGTCCGTCGCGGTCAGTGCAGGGATCCTCGTGGCGGCCCAGGCCGAGGCCCTCGCCCGGGCCGGCGTCGTCAAGTACAACCACAACCTCGAAGCCGCGCGGTCCTTCTTCCCGCAGATCGTGTCCTCGCACTCCTGGGATGAGCGCCACGCGACGCTTGAACTGGTCCGTGACCACGGGATGGAGGTTTGCTCCGGCGGGATCGTTGGCATGGGGGAAACGACGACGCAACGCGCCGAGCTGGCACTGGAGCTGGCGGCGTTCCGCCCGACCGAGACCCCGCTGAACTTCCTCAATCCGCGCCCGGGCACGCCAATGGCTGATCGCGACCCGATGACGCCACGCGAGGCGCTCCATGCCATCGCGCTGTTTCGCCTTGCCCTGCCATGGACCCTGTTGCGCCTTGCTGGGGGGCGCGAGATCGCGCTGGCCGACCTCCAGTCCGCCGGCATCCTCGGCGGCGTCAATGGCCTGATCGTGGGCAACTACCTGACCACGTTGGGACAGCGCCCCCAGGACGATCTGAAGATGTTGCGCGACCTCGACATCCCGGTCCGCGCCCTCCAGGACGTCCTGTAGTCACGACCGCCGCCCCACCGGACGGCCAGGCAGGCCACCATGGAGACCGAGGCCGATCAGCCGACACCGCGTCCGCGGCGTGACGACCTTGAGCCGCCGCGCGTATGCGACCGGTGTGGGGCGACGCTGGACGTGCAGGTGTTCCCGACCGGTTACCGGGCGACCTGTCGACGTTGCGACCACCTCCACCCGGCCCACGACGACATCCCGATCACGCCAACGACCTGAACACGCCAGCGACCTGATCCGTCAGCTGGCCCGGGCGACCGCGGCGTCGACCACGGCGTCAAGCACGGCCTTGCGGCCGCCCGCGATCCAGAGGATCCTCGCCGGCGCAGCTGCATCGAGGGAGTCCGCGGCAGCATCGACCAGGATCCCCGGGTCGGTCAGTACGACCACCCCACCCTGGTTCACGATCGCCGGGCCGGCTGCAAGGGCATCGGCGAACGCGACCCCGGACGCCACCACGACCACGCGGCGATCTGCCCCTGCCTCCACAGCAGCCGCAACCAGCGCCGCCGCCGTGTCGTAACGCGACGGGCCGGAGATGCGGTCCACGTCGAAACCGCGCTCGACCAACAACGCCGCCACCTGCGCTGACACAGCCCCGGTTCCTCCCACGATGGTCACCGCCTCGATCCCCAGGTCGTCGAGGGCCGCCAGCGTTTCGTCCGGGACCTCGTCACGCAGGGTCAGCAACACCGGGTGCTTGCCGAACGAGGCGAGCGGACCCGCCGCCAAGGCGTCAGCGAACCCGATCCCCGTGGCCAGGATCGCCCGACGGCCGGCGCTGTCATCCGTGGCCCGCCAGGTGGTGACGGCCCGGTCGGCGATGGCCGCAGCCGTCCCCCAGCGCGACCGCCCAGCCAATCGCGTGACCGCGAAACCGCGCGACCGCAGCCCCGCCTCGACCGCGCTGGACTGCGCGGACGTCCCACCCAGCAGGATGACGTCCTGCACGCCGAGGTTGGTCAGTTCGCTGGCGACGTCCGGGTCAAGCGCGTCCGGCGGGTTGAGCAACAGCGGCGCACCCAGCGCCGCGGCCAGCGGTGCTGCGGCAAGCGCGTCCGGGAAGTTCACGGAGTTGGCCAGCACGGCGGTGGTCGCGCCTGACGGGAAGCCGGCGCGGGCCAGTCCCAGCCCCGTTTGGACTCGCCCGCGACCAGCAATGCGTGGCCGACCATCGGTGTGGACCGGCCCGGTCGCGTACCGGCGCACAGTCGACTGGCCGTCAGTTGCCTCGATCCACATCCACCAGTTGCCGGCCGGTGCCTCGTTGGTGAACCAGTGCAAGAGGTTGTCCCCGGCGACCTGCGTCAAGCCGGTGGCGATCGTGTGCGACTTTGTGAACCCAACCCGGTCGCTGTCCAGGTGGATGGACACGGTGGTCCCGGGGTCATGCGCCTCGTCGTGCCAGCGGATGGGGAACGAACCGAATGCCTCATCGTCGGCCGCCAGTCGGATGTCGTCGAGGCGCCAGCGGCGCGGGCCGGGGTCCTCGTTGGGGTCCCAGCGGATGTCGGTGACGGGGCTGCCGGTCCAGCCCACCCCCGGCGTGTTGGTGGTGTCGTTGGGGTCGGAGATGGCCGCACCGCCGTCGTGCAGGTCGACGGTGTAGGTGTCCCGGTCGGTGTACAGGATCAGCTCACGACTCACCTGGCGCCCGGTCGTGGCACGGAACCACAGGAACCGGGCGTGCATCCCGCCGCCAGGGCCGAACGACAGGCTGAAGTCACCGTCGTAGTCCGTGACGTAGGTCAGCCTGTGGTAGCGCTGCGGATCGATGTTCGCGCCACCCATGTTCAGGTGCAGGTACGGGTTCCCGATGGTGCCGCCGGAAGTCTGGGTCGGCGTGTTGGTGGCCTGCAGGATCCCGCCCGCGTAACTGACGTCACGGGTGTTCTGCAGGATCCTGACGTCGTCAGGACCGTTGAAGTCCCACGGGTTGCCGAACGCAGCCGTCGCGAAGTCCTCCCCGCCGGCAAAGTCGGGGTCATCGATGATCGCCAGCGGCAGGTCGTCCACCGTCAACACCGCGGAGTGGGGTGACGTCGTCGCATCAACGGCCTGGACGTAGAAGCGGTACTGCCCCGCGACGAGGTGGGCGCGCGGGATCCGAATCGTGGCGGACTGACCGGCTTCCAGCGTGCCGACCGGTCCCCACCCCTGGGCGTTGGAGACGTTGTCGTCGACGAGCGCGTTGGCGTCCCAGTAGACGGTGGCCGCCAGGTCGTTGGACGGGTTGGACGCCTGGATCGTGACGACGTCGTGATCGGCACGGGGTACGACGCGCAGCCAGTCCAGCGCCATCCGGTTGCCGTCCTGCGGGCGGTCGCCGCGCTTGCGGAAGAACAGCTTGAGCGACGTGATCTCGTTGGTCCACTGCGGCTTGTCGCTCACGTTGAACACGATCGTCTGCCACCCAGCCTCCACGGTCTTGTCGGAGAAACCGTCGCAGGTGCCGTTGGTGCGCGCCTCGCAGTAGCGCCACCGCAGCCCGACGTCGGCGCCGAACGCCGACCAGAACCGCAGCACGACCTGGCCATACTCCTGTGCCAGGATCGGATGCAGGAACCCCATGCGGCCCCAGGACATCTCCTCGCCAATGCCCTCCCAGACGGGGTTGAAGAAGATCTGCGTCTCGTCCCAGCGCAGCTGGCCACCTGCCATCGCAAGATCGGTGTCCTCGGGGAAGACCGGGCCATTGGCGGAGTTGGTCAACTGGTCGTCAGGGTTGTCGTAGTCCCAGGGGTCGGCGAACTCCATGGTCGCGAAATCGGCCGTCTCCGCAACGACGGCGACCGGCAACGTCGGCGCCGCACCCGTCCGCTCCGGCTCGCCCGCAACGGGAACGGCCGACGCGACCAGCGGCAGCGCAAGGCTGACGGCCACCAACCCACGGATCGCGAGCGACGAGCGAGGAAATCGACGCGAGCGAGAGCGAGGGCGACCGAGCATCTTCGACTCCTGGGCCAGCGCCCGACCCTAACGGACCGACCTGACCGCCGGCCGGCGCGCGTGGATAGCGTCCGAGCGTCGCGACCCGCGACATCTCAGCCGTCGCCCGCACCCGCCAAGGCTTGCCCGTGACCACCCAGCCGCGTGGCCTGCTGGCCACCGATCCGGACCTGCTCGAACAACTGCGCCTCGACTCGCGCGACTGGCCGTCGGTCACCCTCGACACCGACCAGTTGAGCGAACTGGAATTGCTTCTGGGAGGCGCCCTGGCCCCGCGCGGTGGGTACGACCGGGATCACCCCCTGGTGATCGGCCACACCGTCGGCGCCGCGACCACCTCGCAGGAACCGGACGCGAGCGCCGCCGTCGAGGTCGGTGCGCGGGTGGGGCTTCGCGACCTCGAGGGAGCGCTGCTCGCGATGCTGGACGTCGCCGTCACGCGACCGATCGCCGGTGAACTGGTCCGCGTCGAGGGAGCCGTCACCGGACTCGAACCCCCGATCCACCACGACCTGACCCCGTTGCGGCGCCCTGCCGCCGAGGTCGCGGGGTCGCTGGATGGCACCGGCGCCGTCCTGGGGCTGATCGTCGACCGTCCGTTGCACCCGGCCGACGTGGCTGTGCTGGCAGACCGCATGGCGCGGGCCGATGCTGCACTGTTGCTTGTCGAAGCGGCGGTCGGTGAGCTTGATCGGTGGGCGCTGGCGCGATCCCTGCGCCCGGCGGTGACCGCCCTTGGCAGTCCTCGCGTCCACGCGGTGATGCTTCCGGAGTCGGACTGGCTGGCCACGAACCTGGCCTCACCCGATTGGAGCACCCAGTTGCTGGCGAACCATGGCGTCACTGACGTCATCGGTCTGGATGACCTGTCGCCTGCGACCCACGACAAGGTCCTGGCGGGCCTGCACCAGATCGTGGAGCGCACCGACGCGAACTCGCCACCGGTTGTCGCGGTGGGTGGCGCCTCTGGCTATCCGGCAGCGATCGCCGAACTGCGCGTCGCTCACCGACCGGCCCACCAGCGCGGGTTGGTGGTGTTCTTCACCGGGCTGTCGGGTTCCGGGAAGTCGACCGTGGCCCAGATCGTCACGGCTCGGCTTCGTGAAGCGGATCCTCGCCGCGTGACACTGTTGGACGGCGACGTGGTGCGCACGAACCTGTCGGCGGGCCTGGGCTTCTCAGCCGCCGACCGCGACCGCAACATCCGGCGCATCGGGTGGGTGGCCGCGGAAGTCGCCGCGCACGGCGGCAGCGTCGTCGCCTGCCCGATCGCGCCCTACGACGCGGCCCGACGTGCGAGCCGGGCAGCCGCGACCGACGCGGGCGCCGGCTTCATCCTGGTCCACGTGTCCACGCCGTTGGCCGTGTGCGAGGGCCGCGACCGCAAGGGCCTCTACGCCAAGGCGCGCGCCGGGCTGATCACCGGCTTCACCGGCATCGACGATCCGTACGAACCACCCACGGACGCCGAGGTCGTCGTCGACACCACAGGACTCACGCCCGATCAGGCGGCGTCGATCGTGCTGCGCCACCTCGAATCCGAGGGCTGGACCCTGCCCGCCTGAGCGCTACTCCTCGTCCTCTTCCTCATCCTCCGGGTTGAGCAGGGCGGCCTGGTCGGCAGTCAGGACGAAACCACGGGCGGAAGACCGTGCGGCCACCTTGGCCGCCGTTCGCAGCCCCCGACTGCTGAGGCCTGAGAGCAGCCAGACGCCCAGCAGGATGACCACGGCCCGCAAGCCAGCATCCGCAGCCGTCAGTTCGCCACGGAAAAGCATCATCGTCGTCGGCAGCAGCAGCACCAGTCCGAGGACGGCGGCAACGGGCGCGAGCGGCGAGCCCTTCATCGGCGCGCCTGCTGGCCGTGCTCAGCGCGAGGGAGCAGGTCGCGCAGGCCGATGGCGACGTCCAACGGTGTCGCCCTGACCACGTCGGACCCGACACCGCGCAAACCGTACGCGAGCACCAGCCCGCAGGTCACGGCCACGCCGATCGCCTCGGGCAGGCAGCGGCTGCCCACCCACGACACGGCGGCGACATCGTCGGTCACCAGGCCCCGAGCCGCGCGGTCGGACACGACGACGTGTCGCCATCGGTCACCCGTGACGCGATCGACCCAGGCCAACTCGGCGGGTGTGTCGTCCACGACCAAGGCGATGTCCCCGCGATAGGGCGGGTTGCCCCCCGAGGGCGTCACGGGGACGGACAGGGCCTGGCCGAGCAGATCGGCATCGGGGCCGACCAGGACCTGTGACCCCTGGGGCAGCGGTGCGCACAGCGGTGCGACCGCCCGCGCGACGGCCGCCAGCCACGCCCCGTCAGCGGTCACGCCTGACGCAATGGCAATCCGGTCGAGCAGGGAGGTCGGCAACCCCAGGCGGTACAGGGCCGCGGTCGACCACGCGGGGCCGACCTCGACCGGTGCGACCACGGCCTCGACGTCGGCCTCGACGTCGGCCTCCAACTCCGGCTCGACCACGGGCTCGACCACCGCCTCGGCGGAGGCGACCGCGACAGACCACTGTTGCTCCAACGGCGCCCCAACATCCGGCGCCGCGGACGCGGCCGGGCGCTCGGCAACCGGCGATCCGAGGACGACGGCGCCGCCAGCCAGGGCCGGGTGGGAGGCGAACAGGCTGTCGGTGCCGGTCGCGACGGCGCGCGCCGCACGCAGGGGGTCCCGACCCTCGTCCAGTTCGCGCCGCAGGACGTCGCCGAAACTGACCTCACGCTCATCGGCGTCGGCGGTCATCGCCGCCAGCACTGCCTCCACGCCGTGGATCTGGGCGGTCGCCATGCGTTCCACCGCATTGCCGGTTGTCGGAGAGGCCGAGGATTCGGCCGGGACCGGCCGTGCACGTCGGAGCGGCCCGTCCGACTCGGACGGCGCCACGGCCCCGACCCGCACACGCACCTGGGTCACCTCGCGGGCGAAGAAGCCGGCAACGCCGCCGCGGGCCACCTGGTGGACATCGAGGATCTGCGGCTCCTGGCCGGTGCGCGCCCGCACATCGGCGACGGCGGCTTCTACCGACGGAGCCTCGACGACGAACTCGCCGCCCGCGGCCAGGGACAGGGGATCAGGCGTTGATGCTGGCATGGCCAATGACTCCGGTCGGGATCAGGTCGACATGGGCAGGAAGTTCCGGGTACGCGATGACGGGGATTGCTGCACCCTGGCCGTCGATGGTGCGTTGCAGGGGTCGCCGCAGCTGCTGGCTGCAGACCAGCGCCGACGGATGGCGTTGGCGGGCCGCCTCCGACAGCGCACGTTCCAGGCCCTGGCGCAGTCCCTCCAGCTGGTTCGGATCGAGGACCAGGTGGACCACGCCCTCCACCTCGCGCAGCTGTTCGTGGTACTGCGCCTCGAGGGACGGCTCCAGCGTGAGAACGGACAGCGTCCCCTCGGGCGCAATGCGGTGCACGATGGTCGCACCCAGTGCCACCCGGCAGGCATTGACCAGTTGGTCCATCGGCATGTGCGCACCGCCTGCCGCGGCGATCGACTGGACCAGTCGCGGCAGGTCCCGAACCGGCACACGTTCGTCCAGAAGGCGGCGCAACACCCCGTGCAGGGTGGCGATGGGGACGACCTCGTTGGTGACCTCGTTGGCCAGCAGCGGCTCGTCGTAGCGCATGCCCTCGACCAGCATCTGGACCTGTTGGCGCGACAGCAGGTCGGCCGCGTGTGTGCGGACCACCTCGGCCAGGTGGGTCACGATGACCGACGAACGATCCACGACCGTGGCGCCGGTGGACGCCGCCTGGGTGCGCAACTCGGCCGGGATCCAGAACGCCGGCAGGCGGAACACCGGCTCGACGGTCTCCTGGCCGTTGAGGGCCCGTAGGTCGCGGCCGTCCCCGACGGGCAGGGCCAGAACTCGGTCCGGTGGCGCCTTGCCCGACGCCACCTCGACGCCGTGGAGCAGCACCTTGTAGGTGGCCGGTTCCAGCGACACGTCGTCGCGGGTGCGCACGTACGGCATGACGATGCCGAGGTCCATGGCGATCTGCTGGCGCAGCGCCCGGACGCGTTCCAGCAGGTCGCCGCCGCGCGCCGGGTCGATCAGGTCGAGGATGTCGTAGGACAGGTGCAGTTCCAGCGGCTCGATGCGCATCTGGCTGATGAGCGCTTCCGGGTCGTCCGGCGACGCCATGACGGCCGCTGCCTCCTCGGCTGCGGCCGCCTTGTCCGCGTCCTCCTCGGCGGCGAAGCCTTCGCTGCGGCTGGCTGCCACCGCCAGCATCGCACCCAGCGAGAAGAAGATCGTCTTGGGCAGCCCGGGCAGCAGGCCAATGCCCACGATGACGAACGCGCCGATTCGCAGCGCCATCTTGTTGCCCAGCAGTTCGCGGATGACCTTGGGACCCAGGTCCCCCTCGGTGCCGACCCGCGTGACCAACAGACCGGTCGACACGGAGATGAGCAGCGCGGGGATCTGGCTCACCAGGCCGTCACCGATGGTCAGCAACGAGTACGTGCTGATGGCCTCGCTCAGGCTCATCCCGCGGCCGCCCACGCCGATCGCGAAGCCACCGATCAGGTTGATCAGCACGATGATGACACCGGCGATGGCGTCGCCCTTGACGAACTTCGATGCACCATCCATCGCGCCGTAGAACTCGGCCTCCTGGCCGATGCGCTCGCGCCGGCGCCGTGCCTCGGTTTCGTCGATGACCCCGGCGGCCAGGTCGGCGTCGATCGCCATCTGCTTGCCCGGCATCGCGTCGAGGGTGAACCGCGCCGCCACCTCGGCAACACGTCCGGCACCGTTGGTGATGACGACGAACTGGATGATGATGAGAATCAGGAAGACCACCAGCCCGACAACGACCGATCCCCCGACGACGAAGTTGCCGAACGTGTCGATGACCTTGCCGGCGTAGCCGTTGAGCAGGATCAGTCGCGTTGACGACACGTTCAGCGCCAGGCGCATCAGGGTGGCGATCAGCAGCAGCGACGGAAAGACCGAGAAGTCCAACGAGTCCTTCAGCAGCACCACGCCGAGCATGATGAGCACGGCTACGGAGATGTTCATCGCCAGCAGGACATCCAGCCCCGCTGCCGGGACCGGCATGATCATCACCAGGACGGCCCCGACCAGGATGGCGGGGACGAAGATCGCGGAGCTTGCCTTCATGCGGCCACCAGGTCATTGAGCTTGCGGCGCAGCGAGGCGCGGCGGCGGTAGACGGTCGCCAGCACGATCGCAACGGCTTCGTAGAGCTCCTGCGGCACGTACTGGTCCAGCTTGACCCGTCGGAACAGCGCCCGCGCCAGCGGCTTGTTCTCAATCACCATGACGCCGTGGCGACGGGCTTCCTTCTTGATCTTCTCCGCCAGCGCGTTGGTCCCCTTGGCCACGACCTTGGGAGCACCGCCCGCCTGCGAGTACTCGATCGCCACGGCGAAGTGGGTCGGGTTGGTCACCACGACATCCGCGCCGGCGACGGCAGAGAGCATGCGGTTGCGGGACAGCTCGCGCGCGCGCATGCGACGGACCCGCTTCATGTGCGGGTCGCCCTCGGACATCTTGGCTTCTTCCTTGATCTCCTGCTTGCTCATCTTCAACCGCTGCTCGTGCTTGTACTTGTTGAAGCCCCAGTCAGCGGCGGCGATGACCGCCATGAGTGCCGCACCTCGGGCCAGGATGGCGAAGATGGCAGCCGTCGTGAACTCCATGCCGGACAGCAGTCCACGCGGCTCGCCGATCCGGTCGATGAGGTCGGTGAGCGGCCCGGCGACCACGACGCCCAGCAGGACCAGCTTGGTCGCGGTCTTGACGAACTCCCAGCCCGCGATGGAAGGCTTGAGCCGTTCGAGTCCGCGCTTTGGGCTGAGCCGGCTGAGCTTGGGTTGTGCGGCCTTGGTGGTGACCTTGAGTCCCACCTGTGCAACGTTTGCAGCCAGGCCGGCCACCAGCGCCACCGCCAGGAACGGCACGACGCCAGCGACGAACAGCGTCAGGACCGAGGAACCGACGACGCCGGTCTGGAGCTCGCCCGTGCTGATGATGCTGAACATGATTCGGGACTGCTCGGCGAACACGCGCATCGTGACCGGCATGAGCGTGCGCAGCGTGACGAGGGCCACGACGAGCGAGACGGCCACCGCCACCTCGACCGACTTCGCGACCTGCCCCTCCTTGCGCGCCTCTTCGCGGCGCCGGGGAGTGGCCCTCTCGGTCTTGCCGTCCTTGCCCGCCACGGGCAGCTCCGCCAGATGCGGCCGACTCCGTGGCCACGGGATGGTGCGCGCTGTCCCTGCGCGGACTCCCTACCCCCCCACCGTCGGCCCCCCACCGCCAGCCCTTAAGAGGCCGCGCCAATAGGGATGCCGGGCTCGCGCGTCCCAGGCGGCGCATCGCTTCGTTGACGCGCCTCCCACGTACCACCAGTATGCGGTTCGGCGTTCGCCTCGCGCTGCATCCACCTGG
>Ga0326597_10001035_pt1 | contig 46223 bp, 41 predicted proteins | sample RVTome_12_FD_203789 | JGI IMG/M metagenome (GOLD analysis project Ga0326597, IMG submission 203789) | Soil microbial communities from uranium-contaminated site in the Upper Colorado River Basin, Wyoming, United States - RVT100D185 | ecosystem: Environmental > Terrestrial > Soil > Contaminated >...
CTGGGCAGCGCGTCGCTCCTGTGGGCTGCGGCTGGTCGACCGCGCCGACGTCGACCCATGCCGCTGCCTCTGCGGGTGGCGACGGGGCAAGGGTGTGACAGGATCGCCGCGTACCGGGGCGTGACCGACAGCGCTGCTCGCGGCTGTCACGATGAACGCGAACAAGGGGATCGAGACGGTGGGGGTCCGATGCCCATCATGCGCGACGGCGATCCCGCCTCGCGCACGATGGTGCGGCCATTGTGGTGCCGCGTTGGAGGGGGGCCGCGGAGCTGACGTGGAGCCGTCGCGCGCGCACGACGTGGAACCGAGCCGCGAGGTCGAGGCCCTTGGGGTCAACGACGAGGCCGCGGTCGGGTCGCCTGATCCGACCGGCGAAGTGGAGCGGGCCTTGATCGCGCAGCGCGTCCGTAGGTGGCGCGTGGTCGGGGGGTTGCTGGTGGTGTCCGTCGTCGCCGTAGCCATCGGCGCGATCCTTCCGCGCGACGCGAGCGAGGTCGTCGCGGCTGGCTGGGGCAGCGCGGGCGGTCGTGACGCCGCCCGGACCGGTCGGGTTGACGGCATCGCGGTCGTCCAGCCGGCCGACGACCCACGGTGGGAGCGGAGGTTCGGACGCGGAAGCTCCAGCGGCTTCGGCGATGCCTACCCCGACCTGTACGGCGACGTCGTGCTGCTGCACCATGACCGTGGCACGGCCGTCTACACGCGCGCCGAGGGTCGGCGGCTGCTGGAACTCGACCACGACGTCGTGGTCGTCGAGGACGTGGTTGTCGCCCGCGGCGCCATCAACGGGCAGGACCGCGTGACTGCCTATGACTCCCTGACGGGGGCGCCGCGTTGGCAAGTCCCAGCTGCGGACGCCCGGTTCGAGGAACATGGCGGATTGCTGCTGTCGGTGCGCGCTGGCGTGGCGCCGCAGGTCGTGTCGCTGGTCGACTTCGATTCCGGCGCGATCGCGTGGTCGGTCGAGCTGGACGGCGGCGGCGACCTACACGATGCATGGGTCATCGATGTCGCGGGCAGCACGATCCTGGTGGGGCACGGACGCCTGGACGACGGAGAGGTCGTCGACGTCCGTCACACCGCCATCGCCGTGGCGACGGGCAGGGCCCGATCGGTCGAACTGGGGACCGACTGGGACGCGAGCAACTGGCCCGTCCTGCTGGACGGTCAGACGCTCGCGATCCTGCGCGACGGGCAAGCCTTCGCCGTCGACATCGCCACTGAGGGCGACCGCGGCCGCCGACCGGCCCTGGATGGCCAAGGCCTCGCTGCCGCCGGCCAATGGGTCGTCGTGACGAGGGGGGACCGTTCGGACCTGCTGCGTCGTGCCGGGCTGGGCCACGTGCTGACGGTCGACGGCGGCTTCATCGACCTGGGCGCGACCGAGCGCAGCGGCGGTGACCTGATCTCGGGCTACCGCTTCAACCCGGCGCCCGCCGAGTACGGCCCGTTCTGGGTGGACGCGGCGACCGGGCGCGAGGTGGAGATGGGGATCCCGGCGGGGCCTGCGTCCGCTTGGGCAGCCGATGGTCGTGGTGTTGTCGAGGTGAACGGTGCGACCATGACGGCGCGCAGCCCGGCCGGTGCGACGTTGTGGGAGACGGCGATCGACACCTCACCGGGAGGCGGCTTGGCCTGGATCGACGGTCGCGTTGTCGCCGCACTCGACGTCTGGGCGGTGGCGATCGACCCCGCGGGGTCATTGACGGCCTATGGCGCGTCCGTCGCCGATCGACGGATCCGCGTCCCGGCAAGATGGCCAACCGCGGTGGTGGTTGCGGGCGACGAGGTCGTGCACGTCGCCGGTGACGTGCTGCAGGGCCACGCCGACCTCTCCGGGAGCGTGCGCACGTGGCAGCACGCCTTGGACGGTCCGGCTGTCGCGACTGCGGCGACGGCTGACAGCGTCTGGGTCGCGACCGAAACGACCGTGGTCGAGGTGGATGCGGCGACCGGAGCGGTCCGGTATTCCCTCGACCTGGCCCATGTCCGGGCGCTCTCACTGGACGGTCACGGCGCGTTGGTGGCGGTGACCGCGCCGTCGTGCCCGTCATCCGATCCGTGTCCGTCGCAGGTCGTCCGGGCGGATCCGGATCGCGCCGAGGTGGTGTGGTCGGTCGACGTCACGGGCGCGTGTGACGGCGTGACCCTTGCCGACGGCCTGGTGGCCGTCCCGACGGAGACGGGCCTGGTCTTCCTGGACGCCGACGACGGGTCTGACGTCGGGGCCTGGACGGTCGAACGCGGCGCCTGCACGGGGGCGGCCTGGAGCGCGGGCCGCTGGATCCTGGCCGGCGACGGTGGCCTGGTCGTCGGCACGCCGTCGGGCATTGATGTGTCGGTGCTGCTCGACGCGCCTGCGACCACGGCTGCGGTGGTGGTGGGCGACGCGCAGGTGCTGGTCGGCAGCGGAGGCGGGGTCGCCGCCGTCGACCTCGATTCCCTGGCTCTGGAGTGGACGGCGCCTGCGGGACGCGGGCTGGCGGCCCCGCCGCTGGTCGTCGACGGGCAGTTGTACGTGCTGACCCTGGACAGCGCGGTGCTGCGGTTGCGCTGACGCGGGCTGCTGGCGAGTGCCGTGCACTCGGGTGCGGACGCGGAACTCGAAGTGTCCGTGACGCCGCCGGAACGCTTCTCAAGATGTTTCCACAGATCGAATATCTGTTCGGGTGATGTCACACCCGTCGTGTTGACTACGGGTATGCAGATCAACAGCGATGTCGAGCGGATCGCGGCCCAGGCGGCCGATGCCGACCGTGCCGTGATCCGCCTGATCGCATCGATCATGGACCGCTCTGACCACGTCGCAGCCCAGACCGGCGTGCCGGTCGAGGTGTGGTTGGCGTCGGTGACCCGCCTGCTCCCGTTGGAGCGCCGTCGCCTGCTCGCCGCAGCAGAGACGCTTCCCAAGATGCCTGGCGTGTGGAACGCGTTCCAGGACGGGCTGCTGTCATGGTCGCAGGTCTGCGCGGTGCTGAACATGGGCCGTTCGCTGCGTGCCGCTGACCGGACCATCTACGACACCCGGCTGGCCGCGGCCGCGGTCGAGCTGGCCGATGCTGACGCTGGAGCGGTACTCGACATTGCGGACATGGTGGTGAAGGAGCTCGACCACGCCCGCCAGGCCACCGCCGAGAAGGCCGATGTGGACCGTGACATCCTGTTGTTCCAGCCACGTCTCGATCGGACTGGCGGGACGATCTGGGGCGACTTCACCGCCACGTCGTTCACCGCCATCAGCGACGCGATCGTCGCAGCCGCACCATCAGCCGATGTGGTCGCCAACCCCGATGGTGACGAGGACGTGACCGGCCGCAACCGGGTCGGGATCGGCCGGGCCAACGCCGCAGGCCTTCTCACCCTGTGCTCCACCAGTGCCGACGGGACGCGCAAGCGGCCGTTGCTGCTCGCCACGGTCGAGCTGGAAACGTTGCTGGGCCTGTCTGATACCCCGGCCCAGCTTCTGACGACCCTGACCGGCGGGCATCTGCATGTCACCGCCGACACCGCCCGACGCCTGTCCGAGATCGACGGTGGTGTGGACTTGCGCCTGGTCGTGAATGACCCGGCCGGCCGCACCGTCGGGGTGGGACGCAAGCGGCGGATCCCACCCGACTGGCTACGTCAGGCCGTACTCGCCAACCAGACCGTGTCGACCGGCCCGACCACCCGCCGCAGCGCCAGTACCCGGTCGGCACGGCAGTGCCAGCTCGACCATGCCCTGGGATGGGACGACGACGGGCGCACCGACGCCGACAACCTGCATCCGCTGGCCCAGACACCCCACACGTCCAAGACCAACGGGCGCGTGGCCGTCGCGATCGCCCCGGACGGGTCCGCGACCTGGACCGACCTGGTCTGCGGCATGACCCTCACCCAGCCAAGCCTGTTCCGGCTGCGTCGGATCGCTGCCGGACGGCCCGCCGCTCCCGCGGACCCGGCGGACGCGCCCGCCGCGGTGCCGGGCCGGCGACGAACCGGCTGAACCGCCCAGCCCGACCACGATCGGGCGCATTGGTCTGTCCCGGAAACTGGTCAGCATCCTTCGCCGGCCTGCGGGGGTCGCGGTTAGCGTGGGTCGGGATGCAACCTCGGCAGGGACTGGAGCGATGGCAGGTGATGTGACGCCGCGCGACGACCTCGAGGCTGCCGTGCTCGAGGACGTCGCCCACATCGGGGCGCCCTGGGAGGTGATCGAGATCGATCCGGCGCTGGCGGACACCGCCGAGTTCTGCGAGCACTACGGCTACTCGCTGGATCAGTCCGCCAACTGCATCCTGGTGGCGTCGCGCACCGAGCCGCTCCAGGTCGCCGCGTGCCTGGTCCTGGCCAACACGAAGCTGGATGTGAACAAGCGCGTGCGCAAGCTGATGGGCGTGCGTCGCCTGTCGTTCGCGTCACCGGACCTGGTGCGCGTGCTCACCGGGATGGAGATTGGTGGTGTCACCCCTTTCGCGTTGCCCGACGACATCCCCCTGTACATCGATCAACGCATTCGCACCCTTGACCGGGCGATCGTCGGCGGCGGCAGTCGCCGGTTGAAGTTGCTGGTCGATCCGGTGGCATTCGATGCCCTGCCAGGCGCCGAATGGATCACCGATCTCGCCATCGTGCCCGAGACATCAACGTGAGCAGCCGGGAGAGCGACCAGACGGCCCCGCGGACCGGGACGCGCAACACGTATGCGCACGGGCAGGACCTCGCCGACACGACGGTGGACTGGAACGGCGCTGCCGAGGACTACGGCCGTCACCGCCAGCCGTTCCCTGACGTCGTCGCCGACCTGCTGCGCGCCCATGGGATTGGCGTGCCCGGCCAGCTGGTTGCCGACGTCGGGACGGGCGTCGGGACGCCGGCACTCCAGATCGCGCGGGGGACGACGGCGGGTGCCCCGACCGTGATCGGCATTGACCCGGCGCGGGAGATGCTGGCGGTCGCTCGCCGCCGCGCCCAGGACGCCGGTGTCGACCTGGACCTCCGCGTCGGGACGGCGGAGGCGACGGGCCTCGACGACGGCAGCGTCGACGCCGTCACCGCCGGGCAGTGCTGGCACTGGTTCAACACGGCACGCGCGGTGCCCGAGTTCCGCCGGGTCCTGCGCAGCGGCGGCCGCGTGGGCATCTGCCTGATGGAGTGGCGTCCGGACCTCGATCCCGACGGACCGTTTGGCCGGACCATCGACGTCCTGCGCCGCAACACCAGCTTCCGCTTCGATGGACCGTTTGAGCCCACGCAACACCGCGCAGGTTGGCTTGCTGACCTGACGCCGCACGGGTTCGTCGAGGTGGGTTGGTCGCACCTGCGCTTCCATGCGACGTACACCCACGACGGCTGGCGGGGTCGGCTGCGTGCGTCGACGTGGGTTGCGGCCACGCAGGACACCGCCGTCGTCGCCGCGATCGACGCCCAGCTCGCTGACGCCCTGCAGGGCGCCCCCGAACCGCTGCAGCTTCCGCACGACCTGGTCGTTGGGGTCTTCCAGCAATCGCAGGCTGCAACGACGGGCGTAGTGTCGGGCCAGACCTGACCGCGAACCGAGCGCCACGAAGGGATCGACATGGCCAGTTCCAGCACCACCAGGCCCGCCACCGACACGGCGACCGTGAAGGTTGCGTCCAAGCGCCAGCCCAAGGCCACGTCAGCCGCAGCCGCCACGCCCTCCTCTGGCGCGATGATGCGCCAGCTGTTCGAGGCCGTGGCGGCCAAGGACATCGACGGGCTCGCGGCCAGATGGGATGAGGACACCTACGACGACTTTGTTGCCCTGAACAAGGTGGTCACCGGCACCGTGGCCCTGCGCGCCTTTTTCACCGAGTACTTCGCCGCCGTCGAGGACGCGGACTTCGAGATCCAGGCGATCCACGAGCACGGCGACACGGCAATCGGCCAGTGGCGGTTGCGCGGAACCTTCTCGGGCGGGCCGTTCAACGGCATCCATCCCACCGGCAAGCCGGTCGACCTGCGCGGCATCGACGTGATGCGCTTCGAGGACGGGATCGTGCGCTCCAACACCGTCTACTACGACGGCCTGGGGTTCGCGCGCCAGATCGGCCTCCTGCCTGCTGACGGCTCGCGGGCTGACAGGGTGATGCTCGCAGCCTTCAACACCGTCACCGGCACCACCGCGGCCATCAAGCGTCGCCTCCCTCGGTGAACCCCGGCCGGTCCGCACCGCGTTGCCCGCCGGATGCCTGGGTCACCCGAGGTCGACGTTGAGCTTGATGGCCCGACCGGGAAGGACCTCGCCGTCGCCGTCGATGAGGTCGCCGGTGAGTTCGAACCGGTACGTACCCGACTGATCGATCGCCTCGAAGGTCAGCGACCAGTCCGGTCCGTCACCGCTGCCATGATTGGCGAAAAGGTGGGTCGCAGCGCGCTGGTCCGTGTGGATGTCGACCCAGACGCCATCGACCAGTTCCGACACGACGAGCATGAGGTTGGCAACGCCGACGGCTTCCCGCCGGCCCATGCCCGCCCCCGGTCGATCGTCCGCGAAGTAGTCCGCGTCGAAGGCGACGTCGACCTCCTCGGCGGCCACGTCTGAGGCGGACACGGTGACCGTGACGCCCTTGTGGCTGCGGCTGACGGCTGCGAAGAAGCCAGGCTCGGGCACCTCGACGGCGAGCACCGTGGCGGCCGAGGTCGGCTCGTGGCGGTCATCGCCGGCGAACGCGGCGGTGATGTCGTGGGTGCCCGGCTCCAACGACGATGTCTCGAATGCGACGCTCGCCCGGCCGGTTGCGTCCGTCGCGGCCTGGGTTGTGTCGTCGGACAGCGTGATGGTCACGGCGGCATCGACGACGGGTGCTCCCTCGTCGTCGTGCAGCAGGATCGTCACCGTGGCTGGCTCGCCCGCCTCCACGGATGTCGCCGTCTCCTCGGTGAACATCAGCGAGGTGGCGAGGCGCACGACCTCGGCGGTGGACTGGGCCTGGCTGGGCAGGAAGACGCCGTCGCCTGCATAGTCGGCGGTCAGGGCGACGGTGCCACGCAGGCCTGCGGTGTCGAAGTCGGCGCGCGCAACGCCAAGGGCATCGGTCGTCACCGTCAGGGTGTCTGGCCCGAAGCCCAGTGTCACGTCGGCCGCAACGATCGGGGAGCCCGTGGCGTCGACCAGTGCAGCCGCCACCGTTGCGGTGTCGCCTGCAACGACCGTGGACGCCGTGTCGCCCGTGAACGTCAGGGTTGTTGCGACGGTCTGGACGACGAAGTTGGCCATCGGCAGGCGCTGGACCTGCTGGTCGACGCCGGTCAGGTCTGCGCGGGTTCGGCTGCCCACGACCACGTCGACCGTGTCCTGGAAACCGTGCGTGAACGCCAGGCCGCCCAGCGGCTGGCCGGTCCCTTCGCTGGACACGACCGCGGTGCCGGCAGGGCGCAGGCCCGCGTCGAAGGCGAACAGTGCCTCGACTTGGCCGCCCGTGTGCAGGAAGTTGTGGGCCTGGGCCAGCACGAACACGCGGCTCCCGTCCGGGCTGATCTCCAGCGCGATCGGCTGGTCGTCGCCATTGCTGATGTCGCCCGATGCGAAGGCCTGCGCCCGCGGCGCTCCGGTGAGGGCGTCGAAGGCCAGGACGACAACGTCCTGACCTTGCGGGGTTCCGCGCTCCGTGGTGCCGACGACCACCAGGGACTGGGTGGCGGCGTTGAACCGCAGGTCGGTGGGCTGGTCGTCCTGACCGGGGAGGTTGGACCAGGTCTGCTCCCACAGGAGGTCGCCGTTGGCGTTGTCGTAGGCCAGCACGACCATGTCCCAGCCCGTCGCGGTGGAGAAGGAGCGACCGGCCACGAACGACACGGGCCCGATCCCCGGGAGCTGCCCCTGCTCGGCGGCGATGCCCTCGTCCTTGCCGCCGTTGGGGCCTGTCCAGGTCCGCGCCCAGCGCTGCCCGGCACCTGTGCCACGCCAGGTGAAGAGCGCCGTGTGGATGTCACCGCCGTTGACCGAGGCGCGGCCGGTGACAAGGGCCGAGCGGTCGACGGTGAAGGTGCGCACCAAGTCAACGTCCAGGGCCTCGCCGGGCACGCTGGTCAGGTCGAAGCTCACGGCCGGGTTGCCGATCTCCCGGGATGTCACCCAGAAGTTGCCGCCCTTGGTGCCGGCGATGACGACGTTGCCGCCGGGCCAGGAGTGGTCGGCGTCGTTGGCGCGGGCGCCCTGGATCTCGAAGCCCGGGAAGGAACCCGACACGGGCTGGCCGCTGCTCAGTGCGATCTTCTGGAAGCGGACCGCCCCGGTGCCAAGGTTCATGGTGGCATAGCCGAGGTTGTTGTTGCCGTCGATGTCGAAGGCGACCAGGTCCTCGTCGGTGCCGGGCAGCTGGCAGGCGCCGCGGTCGGCGCCGAGCGAACTGATGTAGGTGTCGGAGGCCCGGGCCGTCCCGCAGTCGTAGCGCGAGGTCCAGACGGTCTCACCTGTCACCGCGTCGAACGCTGAGAACAGCACGTCGCGATCCTGCCGGACCGGGGAACCGCTTGGCTGGTACGCCGTCCCGGCCGTGTAGACGTAGTTGCCGGAGTTCAGCGTCACCGGCCTTGTGGTGTCACGGTCGGGATTCGTGGCGGCATGCACGAACTGGGTGAAGTCGTCGGCCAACAGCCCACCGTCGGCGCTGCTGGACCACGTCGGGGCGACCGACGAACTCACGGCGGCCGCCGGCAGGGCAGTCACGCCGAGCAGGGCGACGACCGTGCTGGCGATCACGGCACGACGAGGGAGTGCGGGACGCATGGGGGCTCCGACCTGGGTGACGACCTTCGACGGACCCATTCGGCGGCGTCGGGACAGGCTCCTTCTCATGCGGTGAGCGGGCGCGCGGCCTGCGCCTGACGACCGCGTCAGTGATGCCTGTCCGCACGGTCCAGGACGGGACGTGGGCCATCCGGGGGTCCGTCCACCGTTGTCTGCGCGCCAGAGTCAGGGCCGCATCTCGTAGGCGCCGGACAGGGCGTGGACGTCGGCGAAGACCTTGGCGTTTCCATCGGCGTCGTCGACGGGGCGACGGACCAGCCTGAGCGCACCCTCAGCCTGCGCCGGCGACGCGCCACCTCGACCATGCAGTTCGAGGGCATAGGTCGACATGTCCTGGACGAACACGGCGAACATCCGGTCGATCAGGGCAGGGTCGGTGCCTATGATCCGGGCCTGTTCGAGGATCAGCTGGGCATACGGGACCATGCTGAACAGTTGCCCGACGCTGAGCAGGAGGTCGAGGTCCTTGGCCTGCTCCTGGCCTGGCGGGGCGCTGGCCAGAAGGGCCGCGAACGCCTTGACCTGTTCGGCGAACAGGATCACGTTGGGTTGGCTGTCCCAGTCCGTGAAGGCCTTTCGCCAGTCGTGGAACTGGATGTGGGACAGGCCCTTGGCAGGGCCCTGGTCGAAAAGGAAGTCATCGTTGCGTGGCTCGTTGACTGTCGGAATCGTCGGGTACTCGGCCGGGTTGAACAGGTACTGCGGCAGAAACTTCAGAGCGAGTGCGAGGTTCACGTGCACGGTGCCCTCGAGCTTGGGCAGCGCGCGGATGTCGCGGACGGCCATCTCGAAGTAGAGGTCCTTCTCGAACCCGCGTGCGGCGATCACGTCCCAGACGTGGTCCATGACCCGCTCACCCTCCATGGTGACCTTCATCTTCACCAATGGGTTGAACAGCAGGTAGCGGCGATCGTCGGTCGACGCCGACCGGAAGTAGTCCTCGGCTCGCATCGCGAACATCTTCATCGCGTGCAGCCGCACCCAAGCGTCGGTCAGCAGGCGACGGACATGCGGGAAGTCCGTGACCCAGGAGCCGTACAGGTTGCGGTTCGCGGCGTGCGTGACGCCCTCGTACAAGGCGTGCGTACAGATCCCGATCGACGCCCATCCGAGGTTGTACTTGCCAATGTTCACCGTGTTGAGCGCGGCGTTCCACGCGTGCACGCCCTCATGCAGGATGTCCGTCGCAGCGACCGGGTAGTCGTGCAGATCGTAATGCGCGACGAAGCTCTGGCTGTTCACGACGTTGGTGACGACCTCGTAGTCGTCGCGCTGGCTGTCGGCCGCGAAGAACACGTACTCGCCGTCGTCGGTGCGCTTGCCGAAGGTCGACGCCATGCGGGCCACGTTGGCGTTTCCGATGTAGTACTTGCCACCGTTGGCGACGTAGGCGGGTGCATCCGCCTCGCTGGTGTCACCGGGCGTCAGCAGCATGTCCGACGAGTAGATGTCGGCACCGTGGGTCTTCTCCGACAGGCCGAACGCGAACACCTCGCCGTCACGCAGGTACTGCGCCGCCCGTCGCTTGGCGTCCTCGTTGTGGCTCATCCAGATCGGACCCAGGCCCAGGATCGTGACCTGCCACGTGTACCAATAGGCCAACCCGTAGAACCCGAGCACCTCGTTGACGGCATCGATGCGAGTGGTGTCCCAGCGCGCCTCCGCATCGCCGTACTTCTGCGGCGTCAGGAACGTCGCGAACAGCCCCAGATCACGTTGGGCGTCGATGAAGTCCTGGTACCAGACGCGCTCGTGGTCGTCGGCCTTGAGCTGGCGCTTGCCCTTGGACTCGAAGAAGTCGATCAGGCCCAGCACGATCCTGCGCGACGCCTCGTCGAGGTGGGACCAGTCGGTGTGCTGCGGGTGGAAGAGCGTCACGGCTGCCTCAAGCGATCACGGAGCCCGCGACCCTACGCCCACCGGTCACGTGTGTTCGCGGACGACCGTGGCGATGTCCAGGCGGCGCAGCGCACGCAGGCCTGGCCACTGGCTGATCCATGACACGACCAGGATCGCCAGCGTCGATGCGACGAGCGTGAGCGGCTTGACGACCAACTCCAGGTCGAACTGGTCGGTGGAGTAGGTCTGCATGGTCAGGCGGGGGGGCACCCGATGGTGTGGGTCATGGCTGCGCAGAACTCCGGCCACCGATCGTCGGCCACCACGCCGGTGCGGCGCAGCAGTCGGTCCACGGGCAGCAGTTGGATGTTGTCGAGGTTGGCCACGCTGCCGTCGATCACGCCTTCGTCCGGGCCCATCGGGACCTCGCTGCCGATGTCGCGCACGGTCGTGGTGATCGGGGCAACCAGGACCCGGTGGAGCAGGCCGGCCACTGTGGTGCGCGTCATGACGACGACCGGGCGGACCTTGTCGAGGTCCGCCCACCACACCTGGCCGTGACCGAGGCTGCTCATCGGTCGTCGTACCGCGCCCGGCGTTGCGCGGCGAGGCGTTGCACATCGGTTGGGACGGCTCCGTCGTAGGGCAGGTCAGGGCCCGTGGGTGCGTTCCATGCAAGCTCGGGGTCATCCTCATAGGGAGCGTCGAGAAGTGCCTCGCGTTCCCGAGCGCCATCCAGCGACCGCAACAGGGCTGCCAGCGCCAGGTCGATCAGCTCGCTGTCGGGTCGACCAACCGTCGCGCGTGCCCGCGCAAGCCGATCCGCGTCAACCGTGGTCGAGATGCGCGTGCGCGTCGAGGGTCGCGTGTTCATGCCATGACCGTAGCATGACAGTGGCATGACCACGCCACAGGAATGGCACGAGGGATTGTGCCGGGGGCGTCAGGTGGGAGGCAGGTCCACGAACAGCGTCTGCAGGGCGATCCCGCACTTTCCGTGCGTGTCGTGCAGGACGGAGCTGGCAAGCCCGGAACCGTTTGGTTCGAGGACCGTCCTGGAGTCCATGCCGATCCACTCCGAGGTCGGTTCGCGGTGCAACGCGACGGTGAGGTCGGTGTTCACGAAGATCAGCTGCGACGGGGCTGCGACGGCACTGATCCCGTTGCCGGAGTCGGCGACGATCAGCACGCGCTGCAGCGGTGACAGCGGCTCGGCGTCGACCAGCGACACCAGCGAGCGACACCACGCGATGGCCGGCCCGGGTTCGCCGAAGGCACCCGACAGGAAGCGCCAGTCCGTCGCTGTGTGGTAGCCCACCACGTCGTTGCCGAGGAAGAACGGGCGGTGGCTTGCCGCGTCGGGCGGCGGCAGGGCAGCACCCGACGCGCCCGGTCGGTCCGCCTCATCCAAGCCGCCGATGTGGTCGGGGAGCGCAAGGTCGGCCACGCGCATTCGCCATGCCCGCGCCAGGGCATACGCGCGTCCGTCGCGATCGCTCAGTTGCGCCTCGACCAGGTCGATCCTGCGACCCGCTCGCACGATCGACACCTGCACCTGCAGGGCCGTGATCGGTACCGGGGACAGGATCTCGAACGTGATTCGCGCGACGCGTTTGCCGTCGTCCGCAACGCCCTCGATGGCGCGCCCCAGCAGCGCTGCCGATGGGCCGAAGTGCTGCAGGCCCGGGTCCCAGGGCCCTCGGGTCAGCTCCGTGGCGCGAAAGGCCTCACCGTCCGTCTCGAAGAACGACGTCGCCATGCTTGGTCAGTCCTTGACATCGCGGTCGGGGCGGACGGTTGTCTTCTTGCCCTTGATTGTCGTGCCCCGCAAGGCCTGGATGACCTCGTTCGCGGAGGCCGAGGGCACCTCGACCAGTGAGAAGCGCTGGGTGATCTCGATGGCGCCGATCTGCTTGCCGGTCAGGCTGGATTCGTTGGCGATGGCGCCGACCAGGTCACCAGCCCGGATTCCGGCGTCGCGGCCGAGCCCGACGTAGATGCGAGCCATGTCGCTGGCCGGCGGGCGGCGCGCACCGTGCCCCTTGCCCGGCCCCTCCTGGTACTTCTTCGGGCCGCCCTTGGCGCCCTTGGGGCCGCCGCCCTTGGAGTCGCCGCCCGTCGTGCCGGGCTCGGTGTGCAAGCGGACCTCGGGGATGTCCTGGTCGTCGCCGGTGTCACCGCTGCCGGCCTCGTGCGCAACCTTGACTGCAGCGAGCGCGATCTGGACGATGTCGAACTCGTCCGTGAGCGAGTCGACGACCACGCGCACGTGTTCGAGGTCATCCTCGAGCAGCGTCTCACGCAGTGCCGCGCGGGTCAGTTCAAGTCGACGGGCGCGCAGGTCGGCCACCGTGGGGACCTGCTCGATCTGCATCTTCACCAAGGTGTGACGCTCGATGGCCTGCAGCATCCGGTGCTGGCGCGGCTCGACCAGGGTGATGGCCGTTCCCTCACGCCCCGCCCGCCCGACGCGACCGATGCGGTGCACGTAGGACTCCGGGGCGGACGGGACGTCGTAGTTGACGACGTGGGTCAGGTGGTCGATGTCCAGGCCGCGGGCGGCAACGTCGGTGGCGACCAGCAGGTCGGCGGTCTGGTTGCGCAGCCGGTCCATGACGCGGTCACGCTGTTCCTGGGTCATGCCACCGTGCAGCGCCTCGGCCCGGTACCCGCGGCCGTTCATCGTCTCGGTCAGCTGGTCGACCTCGATCCGGGTGCCGCAGAACACGATCGCGGCGTCCGGCGCCTCGATGTCCAACACGCGCCCGAGTGCGGCGGGCTTGGAGGCACGGTGGACGACGTAGGCCGTCTGACGGATCAGCGGTGCGGTCCCGGCGGCGGCCTCGTCGCGGCCCAGGGAAATCCGGACCGGGTCGTCGAGGTACTTGCGCGCCAACTTCTCGATGCGGGCCGGGATCGTCGCGGAGAACAGCATGGTCTGGCGGGTGGTCGGAGCGGCCTGCAGGATGGCCTCGATGTCCTCGGAGAAGCCCATGTCGAGCATCTCGTCGGCCTCGTCCAGCACGATCACCCGTAGGTGGTCCAGCTTCAGGGTCCCGCGGTTGAGATGGTCGATCAGGCGTCCGGGCGTGCCGACGACGACGTCGACGCCCCTGGCGAGGGCCTTGAGTTGCCGGGCGATCGGCTGGCCGCCGTAGATCGGCAGGACCTGCGTGCCCAGGCCGCGGCCGTAGCGGTGGATCGCCTCGGACACCTGCATGGCCAGCTCACGGGTGGGTACCAGCACCAGGGCCTGGGGCGCCGTTCCTCGCGCCTCGTTGCCTGCCTCGCCTGCCGCGCCCAGCCAGTGCAACAGCGGCAGGGCGAAGGCCGCGGTCTTGCCCGTCCCGGTCGCGGCCTGGCCCAGCAGGTCGCGCCCGTCCAGGGCTGGCGGGATCGCCTCGCGCTGGATAGGCGTCGGCTCCTCGTAGCCGAGGCTCGACAGTGCCTCGAGCAGTTCGGGCCGCAGTGCGAGCTCGGCAAAGCTCTGGGGCGTGTCGGACGGGTCGGTCGTGGCGGTCATGCAGACTCCTGAGGGGCCCGTAGGGTGCCCCGACGACGCGGCCGATCGCGCCAACGCCCGTCACGCGCGCAGCGAGGCCCGCGTGCTCGGGTCAAACAAGGCCTGAGCGCCTATGTTCCCGGAGTGACAGATCGCCGCACGACCACGATGGGCGGGGCATGGGTTTCGAGACCGACATGGACGAGAAGGCGCTGCTGCAGGAGTTCGTCCGCCAGCAGCGCGGGGCCGTGATCGAGAAGGCCAGGGGCATCGACGATGCCGCGGCGGCGGCGCGGCTGGTCCCTTCGCTGACCACGATCGTGGGGGTCGTCAACCACCTGGCCGGCGTGGAGCGCTGGTGGTTGCGGGTGAACATGGCCGGCGAATCCGACGTACCCCTGCCGTGGAGCAAGGACGACGTCGACGCCGACTTCAAGGCCGCGGGGGTGACCATCGACGCGGCGATCGCGGACTACCTCGCCGCAGCCGAAGAGTCGGATGCCGTCGTGGCCGCGCACAGCCTGGACGACGTTGCGGCTCGTACGAACCGCCACGTCGGTGGCCATCCGTCCCTGCGTTGGATCCTGGTGCACATGGTCGAGGAGACAGCGCGTCACGCCGGGCATGTGGACATACTGCGTGAACAACTCGACGCCAAGGCCAACGTGTGACCATCGAGGGCTCAGCCCCGCCGGCCGCCGACCGGCTGGGTGATCTGTTGCAGGCTGCGGTCGCGGATGCCGTCATCTCGGCGGAGCAGGCTGCGGAACTCCTGCGGCGGTCGGGCACGGCCGAGGACGCCGGGCAACTGCAGGGCGAGCCGGGCTCCACGGCCAGGGGCCTGGTAGCCGAGGCGTTGGGGTACGTGGGTGCCGCGCTGGCCGTCGTGGCCGGGTTGCTCCTCACACCGCAGTTCTGGTCCGACCTGCAGTCCTGGGCGCACGCAGCCATCCTCGCCGTGGTTGCGGTGTCCCTGTTCGTCGCCGGCCAGGTCGTCACGTCCCACGAGCCGGGACCGGCCCGCCGCCTTTCCAGCTTCCTGTGGCTGTTGTCCGTGGTCGCGGTGGCCGGGACGGCTGGCATCGTGTTCAACGAGATCGTGGCAGTTGACCGCGACCTGGTCGCGCTCGGCATGGCATTGCCGACGGCCGCCTGGGCGGGCGTGCTGTGGCGTTGGCGGCCGCGAGCTTTGCAGGAACTGGCGACGGGTGTTGCCGTGATCGCGACGGGCATCGGCCTGCTCGGTGCGATCGATCCGAGCCTGGTCGACTTCAGCGGCCTGTTGATCTGGGCGATCGGGGTCGCCTGGTTGCTGCTGGCATGGGGCAACGTGGTGGCGCCCGTGGCGCCTGCGTGGGTGTTTGGCGGGGTCGCCGCCCTGTTCGGGCCGCTGGTCATCTTCGAGGTCATCCGCTGGGAATCGCTGCTGGGCCTGGCGACGGCGGGCGGGTTGGTCGCCGCCGGCGTCCTGTGGCGTCGGACGGTCGTGCTCGGCCTGGGCGTCGCGGGTGTGTTCGTGTACGTACCCACGACCGTGTTCAGCTTCTTCGGGGAGGCGCTCGGCGCACCGCTCGCCCTCCTCGTCGTCGGCGTCGTTCTGGTCGCCGGGTCGGTGCGGCTCCTGCGGTTGCGATCCGGTCTCACCGCCGACCCGGCAACGCCCATCGAGCCGACTGAGCCGCACGGAGACTGACATGGACCAGGTACCGCCCTCGCAGGCAACGGACAGGCGGGCGGCGTGGGCGATCGGTGGGGCGGCCGGCGTGGTGCTCGCCGTGCTCACTGCCATCGTCGTGTTCGGTTACGTGCCGGTGCCGGAGTTTCCGCGCCTGGCCGACGGGCCGGACGCGTCGATCCCGGGCCAGGTCGCCTACGTGGTCGGGGAGCAGGATCGCTCGTGCATCATGGTCGTGCCGGCCGGCGGGGGCCAGGCCACGGAGGTCGCCTGCCGCCGCGACGGCTTCGAGGCCTTGGGGTGGACGGCCGATGGCCTGATCGTCGCCAGCGTCTTCACGGACTTCCGGCCCGTCGTCGGCGGGGGCACGATCCTGGTGTACGACCCGGCCACCGGCCACGAGGTCGCAAGCCTCGTCGCCGGCCCGTCTGGAACCGATCGGCTTCACCAGGTGGAGTCCGAGCGCGACTCGCAGGGCCGGCGCCTGGAGGTGCCGTGGACGGATGACCGCCGGGCCAAGGCGCTGATCGTGACCACGTCGGGTGAGGAAACCACCATCGTCGACGTCGAGGGCCCACGCGACTACGTGTTCCTCGGGGCGCAGTGGTCGCCGGACGGGGAGTGGATCATGCTGGTCGACTCACGCGATCGACTGCTTGTCCTGGCTGCTGACGCAACGCCCGGGCCCCGAGTCCTGGCGGACCTTCACCGCGATGACGGCGATCGGTGGTCCGGGACGCGACCGGCATGGTTCATCCCCGGCGATGCCACCCACACCGTCGAAGTGGATGACCTGGATCCCACGGCGTGACCACCGGCGCGGACTGACGGCACTCGAGACATGAGGCACCGCGATGCCGAACGTGCGCACGCCCCGGGCGCCAGTTCGTGTGGAGGTGGAGCGCGTCAAGGCGTCGAGGTTCGTGGCGGACCTCGCACCAGCGGCCAACGAGGCGATGGCCCTGTCCGTGGTGGACGCGGCGCGGGCGCGCTGGCCGGACGCGACCCATCACTGCTGGGCGTTCCGGCTGGCTGATGGAACTCAACGGATGTCCGACGACGGTGAGCCACGCGACACGGCCGGCGCCCCCATCCTTCGCCACCTCGCAGGAGCGCAACTGCAGGACGTGGCCTGCGTGGTGACACGGTGGTTTGGTGGGACCAAACTGGGCCGCGGCGGACTGATCCGTGCCTACGGCGATGCAACGGCAGCGGCGATCGCGGCAGCCTCGATCGTGACCCGCCCGGTGCTGGTGGAGTTCGTCGTCACCCATCCCTATGACCTCTCAGCGGCCGTCCAGGGCGTCCTGGCCGCACACGATGCGACGGTGATCGCTGCGGACTACGGCGTCGAAGTGGTCCTGGAGGTGGCGCTGGTGGCCGAGTCCCGTGACGCCTTCACTCGCCAACTCGCTGACGACACCTCGGGTCGTGTCCGGGCGGTGCCGCGTGGGGGAACGGCCTGAGCGGAAGGGTTTGCGCCCCGACGCGTCGAAGGTGAACGGGCCGTCCCGGAGGACCGTCCTTGGCCACCCCCGTCGCTCGCACCACGTCATTCACCAGTACCGCGGAACCTGTCAGGTCACGCCCCCTGTCGCTGGTCATGCGTCTTGGCGTGCTTGGGGCCGCGGCTGCCCTTGCCGCGTCGGGGGTCGCGGCCGCCCCGCGCAGCCAGGCGCCGGCGTCGGTCCCGGTGACAGGTGCTGGCGCGGCCGCGGCCGTGGTGCAGGCTGCGTCGGCAAGCCGGTCGCAGTCCGACAACGTGGAGTTCGTCACGCAGCTGCCCGAGGCAGGCATGGCGATCGCGATCAACTTCATCGGCGACACGATGTTCGTGTCGACGGCAACGGGCCTGCTGTCCTATGACGTCTCGGATCCGGCGGCACCAGCGCTGCTCGGTGCGCTCCCGATGTACATCTGGGAGAACGAGGACATGGATGTCGATGCCGACCGCAACCTGGTCTTCATCAGCCGCGACCCGCGCGGGATCACGGGGATCATCGCCCCGCCGGAGGCGCGCCTGTTCGGCATGGTCCACATCATCGACGTGTCGACACCGGCGGCGATGGTGCAGGTCGGTCAGTTCATCGTGCCGGCTGGGCACACGTCGTCGTGCGTGTCGGCGGGTGAATCCCGCTGCGACTTCCTCTGGACCGGCGGGCCCTATGGCAATGAGGCGTTCGGTCCCTACGGGCGCCCGATCTACTCCACGGATGTGCGCGACCCGCTCAACCCCGTGACCTGCGCCGAGCCGATCAACACCGGCCTGTACGACGGCGAGACCGGCTACGCCCACGACGTGCAGGTCGACGACCAGGGCATTGCGTGGGTGTCCAGCGAGGGTGGCGTCCACGGTTGGTGGACGTTCGGTGAGCACCTCGACCCCACCACGGGCGAGGCGCGCCAGGCCAACCCCTGCCAGCCGATCCCGTATGGCGGAGGTGGCACGCCTGAGGAGGCCACGCCATCGCGCTTCATGCACAACTCGATGCGGCCATCCCACGCGCAGGTCCCCGGCGACGACGGCTCGCTGGGCCAGGTGCTGTACGCCACCGAGGAGGACACGTCCACCGCCTGTGCGACGTCGGGCCGGTTTGCCACGTACGACCTGCGCAGTTCCCTGGGTGGCGCTGGCTTCACCGAGCCGGCCGAATTCCGCCTCGACGTGCTGGACACGTGGACGCCCGAGGGCGCAGAGGGCGCCGACGGCTGTGCGTCGGCGCACTATTTCGACGACCGCGGTGACGGGCTGCTGGCGTATTCGTTCTACGGCCAGGGCGTGCGCTTCCTCGATGCCTCCGACCCCACCGACATCCGCCAGGTCGGCTGGTACCGCCCTGACGGTGCCAACGCGTTCGCCAGTTACTACCGCCAGGTCGGCGACGAGCTCTACGTGTTCGTCGCCGACAGCGGCCGTGGCGTGGACGTCCTGCGGTTCCTGGGCGACGGCGGTGCCGACACGCCGGCCGCATCAATGCCGTCCCTCGTCGCACCGCCGCTGCCAGCCGGGCAGTTCGCGCTCCCGCTGGCGATGGACGCCAGGTTCTCCTACCTGTGCGCCCTGACTCCCCGTTTGGCGACACCGCTGCGGTGATCCAACCCGGTGGGTCGACGGAGCCATCGGGACGGCGACCACGAGCGCCTGTCCGCCGCTACGGGTGGTCGTGGCCGGCCGCGTCCTGCCGACCGGCGGCTCGAGAGCATCCTGCCGCAGCGACCTGATGCTCCGCCCCCGTTAGGGTGCACCACATGGACCTCCACCTGACTGGCGACACGCACGCCGACCGCATCCTGAGCGACAATCCGTTGGCGCTGCTCATCGGGATGTTGCTGGACCAGCAGGTGCCGATGGAGTGGGCGTTCGCCAGTCCGGCTCGACTGGCCGAGCGGCTCGGCGGGCATCTTGACGCCCCCACGATCGCGGCCATGACTGCGGACGACCTGGTCGAGGTGTTCGTGGCCAAGCCAGCGTTGCACCGCTATCCCGCGGCCATGGCCAGGCGCCTGCACGCCCTGTGCGCCCACCTGGTCGACGAGCATGGCGGCGCGGCTGACGCGCTCTGGGCCGACGTCGCTGATGGTCGGGAGCTGTTGCGGCGAGTCAAGCAGCTGCCCGGGTACGGCGACCAGAAGGCACGCATCTTCGTCGCCCTGCTGGGCAAGCAGTGCGGTGTCACGCCGCCAGGGTGGCGCGAGGCTGCGGGCGAATACGGCCTGGACGGGCACCGCTCGATCGCAGACGTCACGTCGCCAGAGAGCCTGCAGGAGGTGCGCAACTTCAAGCAGTTGCGCAAGGCGGCCAAGCCCGCCGCCAAGCCCGCCGCCAAGCCCGCCGCCAGGCCCGCCGCCAGGCCGAAGGCGACGACGCCCTGACCAGCGATCCGAACGTCTTCGACGTCGCGTCGCGCTCCTTGCGCCTGGAGCGCCACCCGCTGGGCCGCGGTGGGCCGACCCTGCGCGCATGGGATGCGGCCGACGGTTACGCGCTGGAACACCTGGAAGGCGATGTCGCGTACGCCGCGGGCACCCGTGTCCTCGTCGCGAACGACGCGTTCGGGGCGCTCACGATCGGCATCCTCGCGGGTCGGCCGCGGCGCGCGTTGCCGCCGCTTACGACATGGCTGGACTCCCACCTTGACGAGGTCGGCCTGCGGGCGAACCTGGCCCGCAACGGCCTGGCAGAGACCGACCTCGAGGTCGTGCATGCGACGGACTCACCGGGCGGGATGTTCGACGCGGTCGTGCTCAAGGTGACACGCGACCTCGCCACGATCGAGGACCAGCTCCACCGACTGCGGCCGAACATCAGCGCGGAGACGGTGGTCCTCGGCGCCGGGATGGTCAAGCACGTCCACACCTCCACACTGGAGCTGTTCGAGCGGATCATCGGGCCAACGACGACGTCCCTTGCACGCCGCAAGGCCCGGCTCGTCCACGCCACGGTGGACCCGCAGCGCGATCCGGGCCCATCGCCGTTTCCGGTGCGCTTCATCACCGACGACGGACTGACCGTGGTCAGTCACGCCGGTGTGTTCTCCTCACGGCGGCTGGACCACGGCACGCGTGTGTTGCTGGATGCGCTGGCCGCAGACGACGCAATGCCGCCCGGGGCACACGTCGTCGATCTTGGGTGTGGCAACGGCGTGGTCGGTGTGACCATCGCCGGTTGGCGCCCGGATGTCACGGTGACGTTCGTCGACGACTCGCATGCAGCGGTCGCGTCGTCGCGCGCGACCTGGGCGGTCAACCACGCCGACCGGCCCTCGACGTTCCTGGTCGGCGACTGCCTCGATCCCGTGGCCGACGCAAGCGCTGATGCGGTGATCGTCAACCCACCGTTTCACGCCCAGGCTGCCATGACCCGCGACGTCGCACTTCAGATGATCGCCGACGCGCGGCGGGCGCTGAGACCCGACGGACAACTGGTTGTCGTCGGCAACCGCCACCTCAACCACCACACGACGATGCGGCGGGCGTTCGGCAACGTCGCGGTGATCCACAGCACCCCGAAGTTCGTCGTCCTGCGGTCGGTCGTCCCGAACTGAGCCGGGCGGTCGCCGGGCCCGCTCGCTTGACTGCCTCCCAACGAACAACCGGAGCCCACGTGGCCAACCCACTGGTGGACGATCGAGACGTCGCCTTCATCCTCGACGACGTCCTTGACGTTGCGCGTCTGTGTGAACTGCCCGCGTTCGCCGACCACACCCCGGAGACGTTCGACCTGGTGATCGACAGTGCCCGGCGGTTGGCACGCGAGCAGCTGTATCCGACGTACCGGGCGATGGACCAGGAACCACCGGTCTTCGACGACGGCAGGGTCCGGGTCCACAAGGCGCTGCAGGACCTGGTCCCGAGGATGGCAGAGCTCGGGCTGATCAGCGCGATCCGTCCCGAGGCCGTCGGCGGCATGCAGTTGCCTTTGTCCGTCGCAGTCGCGGCGCAGGCGTACCTGATGGCGGCCAACGCCAGTGCCTATGGCTACGTCGGGCTGACCGCCGGGGCCGCGCACCTCATCGAGGAGTACGGCGACGACGATCTCCGCGCCCTGTTCATGGCGCGCATGTACGCGGGGGAGTGGCTGGGCACGATGGCCCTGACGGAACCGGACGCCGGCAGCTCGCTGGGTGACATCACGACATCGGCCTCACCCCGACACGACGGGACGTACGCCATCCGGGGCGCCAAGATCTTCATCTCCGGTGGCGACCACCAGATCACCGACAACATCGTCCACCTTGCCCTGGCCCGGATCCAGGGGGCGCCCGCCGGCACGCGTGGGATCTCGCTGTTCGCCGTCCCGCGCCTGCGGCCCGAACACGGGGATCCCACGGCACTGGTTGACAACGACGTGCGCGCCGCCGGCATGGTCCACAAGATCGGCTGGAAGGGGATCCCCAGCCTGGTCCTGAGCCTGGGCGAGGGCGACAACTGCCACGGCTGGTTGGTCGGCCAGCCGGGCCGCGGGCTGACCTACATGTTCCAGATGATGAACGAGGCCCGCATCATGGTCGGCGTCAACGGCGTCGCCACGGCGTCCGTGGCGTTCCACGAATCGCTGGCCTACGCCCGCGAGCGCCCCCAGGGGCGCCCGCCTGCCGCCAAGGATCCCACGACGCCACAGGTGGCCATCATGGCCCACCCGGACGTGCGTCGCATGCTGTTGCGCCAGAAGGCGATTGTCACTGGGGGGCTCACCCTGGTCGTGGCCGCGGCTCGGTACAGCGACCTGGCCAACCACGGCGACACGGAGGCCCAGCGACACGACGGCCACGTCCTGCTGGACCTGCTCACGCCGATCGCCAAGTCGTTCCCTGCCGAGTACGGCTACGAGTCGAATGTCCTCGCGGTGCAGGTCCACGGCGGCTACGGCTACTCCAGCGAGTACCTCCCGGAGTCGTGGCTGCGCGATCAGAAGCTGAACTCGATCCACGAAGGCACGACCGGGATCCAGAGCCTGGACCTGCTGGGCCGCAAGGTCATGGCCGACGGCGGTGCTGCGATCGTCGCCCTTGCCGCCGTGGTCGAACGCACGGCAGAGCGAGCAGTCGCCGCTGGCGTCGATCGCCGCCAGGCGACGCAGCTGCGCGACGCCATGCAGGCCGTCGCGACACTCACCACAGAGCTGGGCCAGCGCGGTGCGGCCGGCGACATCGAGGGCATGCTCCGCCACAGCGTCGACTACCTCGACCTGTTGTCCATCGTGGTCGTGGCGTGGCTCCACCTCGAGCGCGCTGCGGCTGCCCGACAACGGGCCACGCGGCTGGGGTCGCGTGACGGATTCATCGAGGGAGTGCTTGCCACGACCGACTACTGGTTCGCCACGGACCTCCCGCGGGTGGACACCCTGGTGGCGCGGATCCGGTCCGGAGAGGACTCGTTCGTGCGGATGCGTTCGGAATGGTTCTGACGGCCCACGGGAAGCGCCGACCATGACGTCCATGATCACCGGGGCGCGAACCGGCGGCTGGTCGTTTCGCCTCCTTGGCGTGCCGATCACCGTGCACGTCACCTACCTGCTGCTGATCGCGCTTGTCGGGTTCGACGGTCGTGGCTTCGACTACCTCGGCATCTGGGTCGCCGTCGCGACCGCGGGGATCCTGGTGCACGAGCTCGGCCATGCGCTGGTCGTCAGGTTGGGCGGGCAGGTGCCACGGATCGACCTTGCGGGCCTGGGTGGCGTCACCAGTTGGCAGCCGGGCGGGCGGGCTGCATCGCGCGGTTGGCGGCTCGCGGTCTCGTTGGCCGGCCCTGGGGCCGGCATGCTGGCAGCTGGAATCGCGGTGCTTGCTGGTGCCCCCTGCTGCGCCCCCATTGCTGGTTCGACGTTGGGTGCGCACGCAGCCGCGACGTGGGTGTTTGTCACGCTGTGGTGGTCGCTGCTCAACCTCGTTCCGGTCCTCCCCTTGGACGGAGGACAGGCGCTGGAGTCGGCGTTGCCGGGAACGCCGGAGCAACGTCGCGTGCGCGCCCTGGCCGTCTCGATCGTCACCGGCGTCGGGATGGTGATCCTGGCCCTGCAGCAGCACTTCACGTTCGCGGCATTCCTGGTCGCGTGGCTGACGTGGGGAAACGTGCGTGCGTGGCAGTCGTTGCGCACGCTGGCCACGCCCGTCATGGACCACTTGCGGGCGATGCAGGAGGCCGGCCATCGGGGTGACGAGGCAGGCGCGATGGAGCATGCGACTGCTGCGATCTCAGCCAACGGGCCACGCGAGGCGCGCCGTGCCGCGGCCGAGGCGGTCCTGAGGGCACGACTGCAGATGGGCGACGTCGGGCCCGCATTGCTGCTCCTGGACGGACCGGCGGCCGAACTCGACGTCGACCCCCGCCTGATTGCCGAGGTGGTTGTGCGCGCCGGTGACCGCGCGGCGGCCATGGACCGGGTCACGAGGATGGCCGCCGGCGGCAGCCGCCACGGCCGCGCCGTCGCGCTGCTGTTGGCACGGTGGCTGGGCGACCTGGGCCGCGCTGTCGACGTTGCGGGAGCCGGCCCGATCGATCCGGGGATCGTGACCGAGGTCATGGAGTCCCTGGTCGCCGATGGTCAGCACCGGCCGGCCGCGGCGATCGGTGACGCGGTCCTGCGCGAAGGGACCGGGGAACCACGGATCGCGTACCTGAGCGCTGTGGCGCTGGCGCAGTCGGGCGACATCGATGCCGCAGCCGAGCATCTGGCGGGGGCGCTGCGACTGGGGTTCGACGACGTCGAACTGCTGCGCACGGACCCCCTGTTGCGTCCGCTCCATGGCCATGCGGACTGGGCTGCCCTGGCCGTCGGCCATGCCCCGCGTCGTCGTTGATCCGGCAGGCGGTCGCCGTCGTTTGATCCTGGCGGACCAGCGGCACACTCTGCAACCTCGGGAGCGACATCGCGTTCCGCCCAGGAGTCCCCGTGCCACTCGCCGCCGAAACCGTGGACCTCACCAGGTTCGCCGACCTCGACGTCCCGGGCTGGGCCTGGCTCGCGCTGGGTGCCGCCATCGGGACCATGCTGCTGGTGGACATCGTGCTGATCCACCGCAAACCGCATGAGATCCACATGCGTGAAGCGCTGATCGAGAGCGCCGCCTGGATCACGATTGGCCTGCTCTTCGGCGTCGTCGTGCTGATGGCCTACGGGGGCGTCGCGGCGGGGGAGTACTACGGCGGGTACCTGATCGAGAAGAGCCTGTCGGTCGACAACGTCTTCGTGTGGGCGGTCATCTTCACGTACTTCGGGGTGCCCAACCGCTACCAGTTCCGTGTGCTCATGTGGGGCGTGTTCGGCGCCCTGGTGCTTCGCGCCATCTTCATCTTCGCCGGCGTTGCCCTGCTGCAGGCGTTCGACTGGATCCTGTATGTCTTCGGGGCCCTGCTGCTCTTCACGGCCCAACGCATGTTGCGCCACAGCGGTGACGAAGTGCACCCGGAGAACAACCCTGTCCTGAAATTGGTCAAGCGGATCTTCCCGTCGACGCCTCACCTGGACGGGCAGAAGCTGTTCACGGTCATCGACGGTCGCCGGCTGGCCACGCCGCTGTTCTCCGTGCTGGTGCTGGTCGAGCTCACCGACATCGTGTTCGCGGTCGACTCGGTCCCGGCGATCCTGGCCGTCAGCCGCGAGCCGTTCCTGCTGTTCGCCTCGAACGCCTTTGCGATCCTCGGGCTCCGCGCGCTGTACTTTGCCCTGGCCGGCATGGCGGGGCGATTCCGTTACCTCGACCGTGGACTTGCCGCGATCCTTGCGTTCGTCGGCGTCAAGATGCTGTTGCTTGACGTGGTCCACCTGCCAATCACGGTCAGCCTTGGGATCATCGCGGCGATCCTCGCGGTGGCGATCGTCACGTCGCTGCGTGCCGACGCACGCGACCCCGACATGGACCTGCGCCGCAGCCACGCCTTCGTTCTGGGCCTGAAGCGCCGGCCCGATTCCGACGATGAGTCACCCGAGGATCCCTGAGCGCGTCTGCTCAGGCGTCGTCGTCGACCATGACGGCATCGGCCCCGGCCGCACGGTCCAGCGCCGCGACGGCGTTGTCCCATGCCCCGTCGGTGACCGGGCCACGCCGCTCGCCAAGGATCGAGGTGAGTACGACCAGGGCTACACCGACATTCAGGGCGATGTCAGCAACGTTGAAGACGGGCCACCAGCCGAGGTCCACCATGTCCACGACGGAGCCGCTGATCAGCCGATCGACGAGGTTGGCCAGGCCGCCGCCGAGCATCAGGCCGGCGGCCAGTGGCGGGCGCAGTGCCTCGCGCCAGGCCGCAACGCCGATGGCGACGACGGCGACGACGGTGATGGCAACCACCACCGCGAACGGCGCGTTGTTGCCCAGGCTGAAGGCGATCCCGGGGTTGCGGTGTGAGACCAGCCTGACAAACCCCAGGTCGATCGGCGCGTCCGCCAGCCACCACACGGTCGCAAGCTTGGTCACCAGGTCCAGCATGCCGACGATCAGGGCGGCGAGCACGGCCGTACGGCGCGCAGGTCGAAGGCCAACAAGGAATCCGGAGGGCATGCGTCAGTCCGCGAGGGTGCGAGGGCGCGGCGTGGGCCGCATCAGCGACGCCGGGCACGTGGGCGCCGAGAGGAGCTGCGAAGGTACGTCAGTCCTCGAGGTGGCACCCGCGTCGCGACGCGCGTCGCGCGCGGGTGGACGGCGAACCACGCCCGGGCAACCCGCATTAGGGTGCGATCGCGCGTGGGTGCCGGGCCGCCCGCGTTTGAGCCGTGGACCCGCTGGCAGTGCCCAGCGGCCGTGACAGGAGGCAGCGACGATGGGACTGATGGACAAGCTCAAGGGCGAACTCGTTGACATCATCGAGTGGCTCGATGACTCACGCTCCACCCTCGCCTGGCGGTTCCCGCGGTACCACAACGAGATCAAGAACGGCGCCCAACTCATCGTGCGCGAGGGTCAGCGTGCGTGTTTCGTCTACCGCGGCGCACTGGCCGACCAGTTCGAGCCGGGCAACCACGAACTGACCACGGAGAACCTTCCGCTGCTGTCGACCCTGCAGGGCTGGAAGCACGGTTTCAACTCGCCATTCCGCAGCGAGGTCTACTTCATCAACACGCGGCCCATCACGGACCTGCGGTGGGGCACGCCGTCGCCAGTGACGGTGCGTGACCCGGACTTCCGCATGGTCCCGGTACGTGCCAACGGCCTGTGCGTGGTGAAGGTCGCCGATCCGGAGATCTTCCTGAAGCAGGTCATCGGAACCGACAGTCAGGTCGAGGTCGACGAGATCACCGAACTGTTGCGTCGCGTCATCTCGATGGCGTTCCAGGAGTTCGTCACGCAGGCTGGCGTGGGTGCCATCGAGCTCCAGGGCCGCCAGGTCGAGCTGGCCGGTCAGTTGGCCGCGTTCGTCCAGGAACGCGTTGATGACGAGTACGGACTCTCCATCGAGGAAGTGACGATGAACGTCTCACTTCCCGAGGAGATCATGAAGGCGATGACCGCCGGTGCTGCCCGCGGCGCCGAGCAAGCCGGCTTCCAGCACGGCGTCGGCAACGTTGCGACCTACCAGCAGTTCCAGGCTGCCGATGCCATGACCGCGGCCGCGTCCAACCCAGGCGGTTCGGCCATGGGGGACATGATGCAGATGGGCATGGGCCTGGCCATGGCCGGCCAGATGGCCGGCATGATGGGCGGGGCGATCGGACAGCCAGGTGCGGCTGGCGCTGCCGGGGGGCCACCGCCGCCACCGAGCACGGTCGCGTTCCACGTCGACCATGGCGACGGCCAGGCTGGCGGCCCCTACAACCTCGCCCAACTGCAGCAGGGCGTCGCCAACGGCCAGGTCACGGGCAACACCCTGGTGTGGTCCGCGGGCACGGGCGGGTGGGTCCCCGCTTCGACCGTCCCCACCCTGCAGGCGCTCTTCGCCTCGCCGCCCCCGCCGCCCTCGTCGGTCCCGCCCGCGCCGTCCGCACCTCCGACCGACGCGGAGTGACCGTGAGCGACTACTACGGCACGGACGCGGCCGACGACGGGCCACCACCTCCGCCTGGGTCGCCGCCGGCCGCTGCACCTCCAGCCAGCGCACCGACGGTCCCCACGTCGGCCGGTGGGGTGGACCTCGGGCCGCCCAGCGATCACGAGGCGCGGCGCCTGGCCTCCGGCGACCCGGGCAACGAGGTCGTGCGTCGTGCGACGCTGCACCAGACCGAGCAGACGCGGACCTATCCCTGCACGTCCTGCGGCGGTGACCTCGAGTTCGACATCTCGCAGCAGAACCTCACGTGCCCCCATTGCGGCAACTCGCAGGACATCGTCGAGGACGCCGGCAAGGTCGTCGCGGAGCAGGACTTCCGCTCAGCGCTGCAGGCGCTGAACTCCGGTGCACTGAGCCGCACGGTCGCGTCGGGCACATCGCAGGAGAAGGAGGTCGTCTGCCAGAACTGCGGCGGCCACACGACGTTCGTTGGGTCCCTGGCGGCGACTCGATGTCCGTACTGCGCGACGCCGATCCAGCGCGACGATGTCCACGACGCCCCGACCCGGTTGGCGGTCGACGGCGTCCTGCCGTTCCAGGTCGACGATGCCACCGCCAAGAAGGTGATCGACGAGTGGATCAAGAGCCGCTGGTTCGCGCCCGGCGAGTTCAAGAAGTACTCGACGAGTGGCTCGTTCGCGTCGGTGTATGCGGCGTACTACACCTACGACGCCCTGTGCGAGTCGGACTATCGCGGCCAGCGTGGCGACACGTACACGGTGACCGTCGGGTCCGGTGACAACCGGCGCACGGAGACGCGCGTGCGTTGGACGCCGCGCTGGGGTCACGTGACTGATCGGTTCGACGACATCACCGTCCTGGCCAACACGGGACTGGAACGCAAGTTCGTCGACAGGCTGGAGCCGTGGCCGACTCAGTCCGCCAAGCCGTTCTCCGCCGAGTACCTCGCAGGTCACCTCTGCCGGACCTACGACAACGACGTCGAGCACGGGTTCGTTGCGGCCAAGGCGCGCATGGACGACGCGATCAAGCAGACCGTGCGTGGCGACATCGGCGGGGACCAGCAGCGCATCCAGCACGTCAACACGCAATACCACAACCTGACCTACAAGTACCTGCTGCTCCCGATCTGGTTGCTCACGGTCATCTATGCCGGTCAGACCTTCCAGGTCTTCATCAACGGGGTCACGGCTGAGGTCCACGGCGAGCGCCCGTACTCGAAGCTCAAGATCGCCATCACGGCGCTGCTCGTCCTGGCCGCGATTGCGGTTGGCGTTCTCCTGAGCAGACGCTGATGGAGCTCGTGCTGCTCGCCATCCTGGTCCTGGTCGTCGTGGCGATCCTCGCGATGGTCAACGGGTCGCGTCGGACCTTCCGCATGGACAACGAGGTCGTGCCAGGGGTCGCCACCTCTGCCCCGCCGGAGTGGGCAGGCGCCCACACGGTGGAGGCCAGGATGCACAGGGGGTTGCGCGACACGATCCGTGCCCTGCACCGCGTGCCCGGCGTGCAGGACCAGCTTGGCGAAGTGCGTCGTGCGCTTGAGGAGGAAGCGCTCGCCATCGACGCCCAGCTGGTCGCCGTCGCGGCGTTGCCGGAGCGGGTCCGGTCGGCACCGCTGGCACGGGTCGGTGCCGCAGCCCAGGCGATGGAACTGGCCGTGGCCGAGTTGGCCAGCCAGCGGCCGTCCAGTGCCGATGCTGTGGCCGACGTCCTTGACGACGCGATCGAACGCCAGCGCATGCTCGAGGAGGCGCGCGCTGAACTCGACCTCCTCGACGGCACGTCGATCCCGCTTCCGCAGGCGCCCCGTCGCGTCGAGGTCATCCACCCCGGCGACCCACGCAGGGCCGACACCGCGGCATCGACGGCCGCGGACGCCCCTGCGCCCGCAGAGGCCGATCTGCCAAGTGTGGCTGGTCGGGAGGACGAGGCTGGCTCGGGTGGTCAACAGCCGACCCCCGCAGGCGGCTGAGTCGGAAACCTCAGGCTCGCTGGACCGTCACGCGCAGGTCGTTGAAGGCGGCGTTGCCGGTCAGGACCTCCAGCTGGTGGTCGTCGGTAAGGTCGTTGACGGAGACGCCGGGGTGGGTGTCCGCAACCTGTTGCACGCTTCCCGGGCGGCCATGGCCCCAGCCGTGGGGGATGCTGGCCACGCCGATCGCCATCTCGTCGCTGACCTGGGCGGGGAGTTCGACCTTGCCGACGCGACTGGTCACGACCACGGGATCACCATCGGCGATGCCACGCGAGTCGGCGTCGTCCGGGTGCAGCAGGATCGTGCACCGGTCGCGTCCCTTGACCAGCCGTTGGCTGTTGTGCAGGTAGCTGTTCTTCTGGCGCAGGCGACGTCGGCCCAACAGCAGGAGTTCGTCGGCCGCCGGTGCGGTGTCCGCTGCTGTCAGCTCGGCCACGGCAAGGGCCAGGGCGTCGAGCAGCGGTGGCGGTGCCAGCGCAAGGCGCTTGTCCGACGTGAACAGCCGCGCTGGCAGCTCGCGCGCCAGCGGCCCAAGGTCCATGGTCCTGCCCGCTGCGCGCAACTTCGCCACCGACAGGCCCGCCCGGCCGCGCCGCAGTCCCCAGGGCCCAAGGCGCAAGCCGATGTCCAGGATGCGCAGCGGATCCAGCAGTCCGCGGGCACGGCCCAGCAGCCACAGCGCCACGCGCTCCGTGGGCCCGACGCCGACGCGCGTGGCCACCTCCATCAGGATGTCCTGCTCGGTGCGCCCGTTGGGGTCGGGTGCGGCAAGGGCTGGGGACAGGCGGGCGACGTTGCGCACCGCCCACGTGTGGAAGATCAGGTCGTAGTGCTCGCGCTCGGTCGAGGCGATCGGCGGCAGGATCACGTCGCAGTGGCGCGTGGATTCGTTGATGTGGAAGTCGACGGCCACGCCGAAGTCCAGCTCTCGCATGGCCTCATCCATGCGCCCACCGTTGGGAAAGCTCAGGACGGGGTTGCCGCCGAAGATGACCAGAGCGCGAACCTGGCCGTCGCCGGTGGCGAGGATCTCGTCGGCCAGCGTGGCTGCGGGGAACTCGCCACCGAACTCGGCCAGTCCACGCACCCGGCTGTGGCGGGTCTTCCAGCTGCCGGTCCGACCACTGATCCCGACCATGCGTTGCAGGTCGAACGCGGGCCGAGTGAACATCGACCCGCCGGGTTCGTCGAGGTTGCCGGTGACGACGTTGAGCGCAATCACCAGCCAGGCGACGACCGAACCATGGCGGGTCTGGCACGGGCCGATGCGTGAGTACGCCGCCGCTCGAGGCGCGGTCGCGAAGGCTCGCGCCAGCTCCCGGATGCGTTCGGGCGCGACACCGACCACCGGCGCAGCAAGCTCTGGCGTGACGTGGCGCACCGCATCCAACAGGGCCGGGATCCCGTCGGTCCAGTCGGAGGCCCGGCCCGGCGTCACCAGGCCCTCGGCGTCGATCACCGCCAGGATGGCAGCCAGCAGCAGCGCATCGGTCCCCGGCCGTACTGCCACGTGGTTGCCGGCCACCCTTGCGGTTTCCGTGCGTCGCGGATCCACAACCACGACGTGGCCACCTCGGTCGCGAATCGCGCCGATCCGACGGCGCCAGTCCGGTGCCTGCACCAGACTGCCGTTGGAGATGATCGGGTTGGCGCCGACGATCAGCAGGTGGTCGGTCCGATCGATGTCGGGCACCGGAAACAGGTACTGGTTGCCGAACAGCAGCCAGCTCACCAGCGACTGCGGCGCCTGGTCAGTCGTGGCGGCCGAGTACTGGTTGGTGGTCCTGAGGGCATCGACGAGGATGCCGATCTGGAAGGCGGCCATCGAGTGGCCGGCCGGGTTGCCGATGTACGTCGCAACCGCGTCGTTGCCGTGCGCTCGTCGGATCGAGCGCAGGCGCTTCCCGACCAGGTCGAACGCATGGTCCCACGCCACCTCGACGAATGATCCGTCTGGCTGGCGCACCACGGGGCGTCGCAGTCGGTCCGGGTCGGTCAGCACGTCCTGGATCGCCACGCCCTTGGGGCACAGGTAGCCCTGCGACATCGGGTCGGCGAGATCGCCCTCGACGGCGGTGATGGTGCCCGCAGCATCCAGCGTCACCGTCAGGCCGCAACCGGCCTCGCAGAGCGTGCATGCACGCGTCACGGTCGCCATGGTCGTCAGGCTCCGGGTCGGGTTGCGGCGGTGTCCAGGTTCACGAGGAAGCCGTCGAACGCGACCCGCAACTCGTGCGCGAGCACGGCCGACGCCGGACCGGAGAACAAGCGCGGAAGGGACAGTTCCAGTCGCACGTCGATGCTCATCTGGACGTGGGTGGCGTCGTCGCTGGGAGTCAGCGCGATCGACCCGTCGGCCGATGCCGAACTGGCTGACTCTGCAACCGGGGTGAACGTGACTCGCTCCGGGGCCATGAACTCGACCTGCAACTGCGCCCCCGGACGGAACCGTTGCCCCAGTGCGTGGATCGGGGTCAGCAGGAACTGGTGGCCACCACCGTCCAACGGGCGGACCTCCTCCAGCGCGTCGATCAGCCCACCGAGCAGGTCGAGGTCGGCCATGCACGCCCAGACCTCCGCGCGCGGGGCGGCGATGATTCGCGTCCGGGTGACGCGTGCGGTCGCGGTTGCCAACGCCCGCCTCAGGAGCGGTCGGCACCCGGCGGAACCCAGCCGGGTGGAGGCTGCTTGCGCAGTGTGTACGGCCAGTTGGTGATCATCCGGCCGCCCGCGATCAGTGCGTCGAGCTCGACGCGGCAGGGGTCGCACAGGCCGAGGTGTTCCTGCTCGTAGAAATGATCGACGCAGGTCGGGCGCTCGCAGCGAACGCAGGTGTCGTCCGTCGGGGCCTGGCACACGTGGCAGTTCATCGGATCTCCGCGACGTCGGTGACGTGGCCGCCGCCACCCTCGTGGTCCATGCGCAGCCGTGCCTCGATCCCTCCCGGCGTCCCGGGCCCGTCGCTGGGGCGCAGGGTCGGCGGGAAGGCGCCGCTGTCAGTGAGGGACTTCCAGCCCTGGGTCGCGCAGTTCTCACCCAGGAGGTAGTACGTGCCGGGATTGGCGGCGAGGTTCTCCCAATACGCCCGCACGCGCTCGCACACGCTGCAGTCCTCCGGTTCGATCCAGTAGACCTTGATCTTCTTGCCGCTGTGGCTGGTGCCGTAGTCGGAACCGATCTCGTCGACGATGCCAGTGGTCAGGCCGCGGCCCTCGTTGCGCGTCGGGCGGGCGCCGGAGGTGCGGATGACCTCGCCCGGCGCGCCGCCGATGGTGTTGGCGAACGACCGTGCGCCGGTCGGGAAGTAGCCGAAGATCTCGTTGTACTCGCCACAGATGATCTGGACGTCCACGTGGCTGATCTCGAACGTGCCGACCTGTTCGATGATGACGCCGATGAGGCACGGTGCCGAGTGGAACGCCACGTGGTGGCGTGCCGTCACCGTGACGCCGGGGTGTTCGGCGTTGTTCGGGCACTGGACCGGCACGAACACCTCGACGCTCACGTCGAAGCCGCTGTCGTCGCCGGTGACGGTCCAGGTCCAGGTGGCGTCCTCCACGCGGGCCGTCGCCCCATCGCTGCACTGTGCTGACAGCGTGCCCTTGAAGATCGCGTCGATGATGTCATGGCCGTCGGCGTCGTCACCGTCGACGTGAACCTGGGACGGGTCGTCGATGGCCGTCTCGCCGTCGGGGGTGACTCCCTCGACGTGGTGGGTCGACCAGGTGGTTGCACCCATGCAGCATCGACCCATCTCGGTCGGTCCCTCGATGCTGACCGTGACCTTGCAGTCGCACGCCACCACCGGCGGCGTGCGCGGCCGGGTGGCGATGAAGGTTGCGCCGCCCAGGAGGATGATCCCGCCGCCGATGATCAGGACGAGGATCCACGGGAACCCGTCCTCGGGGGTCTGGGTGGGTTGTGGCCGCTCCGTGTCGGAAGCCGTTGCGTTCGTGCCTCCAGATGCGTCGGTCGACTGTTGCGCGCTGGGGGTCGGCGAGGGTGGCGGCGCAGCCAGCACCGGGCCGGACGTCGGGCTCGCCAGTTCGCCCGGACCGCGTGGGGTGTCGGTGTCGGTGTCGGGGTGGCTGTCCACGCCGGAGGTGTCATCGGGCGACGAGCCGAACGTGCCATCGTGGAAGTGGAGCGCGGCGCCCCAGAGCCAGTCGTCGAGACGCTGCGCGGCGACGGGCGCTCGTGCGGCCGCCAGGGTCACGGTGGGCTCGGCCGGGGTGGCCCGCGTGGCCGGTGCGGCTTCGCCGCCGGCTCCCTCGGGAAGGGCCACCAGTTCCTGCAACGGGACCGCCATGAGCACCGTGTCACCCAGCATCACAGCGAACGCGTCAGTTGGCTCCACCAGCACGGTGTCGCCGGTCCAACGCTGGACGACGATCTCCCAGTCCGTGTCCGGCCGGATCCCCAGGTCGTGCCAGCGATCGGTGCCCTGGAACGTGTCCCACTGGAACGGTCCCTGCGCCACCCACGGCACGCCACCCGGGGTCAGGACGGGGAAGGCCAGGCTGGCGGACAACTCCGTGGTCTGCGGCAGGTCCCCGCCGGTCTGCATCCAGAAGACCGCGTGGGGGAGGTCGAATCGAGGGGCCGAGCCGGCACAGACCACCAGCGCGTCGCCCTGGCCGCCGCAAGCGAGCTGCGGCGGTGCGCCGGACCAGTCGACCTCCGCCGCACCCACGAGTTGGATGTCGACAAATGGCTCGGTCAGAGTGGCCGGACGACTCCCGGGCACGGCGTAACGGAACGTGTCTCCGGTCCCGTCGGGCAGCGACCCGGCGATCAGCTCACTGGCAACACCAGGCGCGATGCCGAGCAGCGCCATGGCGGCCTGGAGGTGGCCTGTCTGCTGTGCTGTGGCCGAAACGGCGTGCGTCAGGCCGCCGACCAGCATCGCGGCCGCTGTGGCGAGGGTGGCGGCCGTGGCGCGCCGCCGACGTGCGGTGGGCATGGGCCACCTCCTGACGCGGACCATAGGCGATCGTGACGCTTCGACGTGGTGCGCGACGACCGCCAGCCCGGGCCGGTCGGACCTGGCCCAGACGTACCCTGACGGCCACACGCTGCGGGTTGATCGATCCTTCGATCCGCCCGCTTCCCTCGGTCCTGAGAAGGTGGTCCTGTTCGTGGCTGGCGACGTCTTGCGCGAGGCCGCCCGTCGGCGCACGTTCGCCATCATCTCGCACCCGGACGCTGGCAAGACGACCCTGACCGAGAAGTTCCTGCTCTACGCCGGTGCCATCGGGACGGCGGGTTCGGTGGCCGACCGCCGCGCCGACCGGTCGGCGCGGTCGGACTGGCAGGCGGTGGAGCAGCAGCGCGGGATCTCGGTGTCATCAGCCGTCATGCGGGTCGAGCATCGCGGGAATGTGTTCAACCTGTTGGACACCCCCGGCCACCGCGACTTCTCCGAGGACACCTACCGGGTCCTGTCCGGCGTCGATGCGGCCATCATGGTCATCGACGCGGCCCGCGGCGTGGAACCCCAGACGCTGAAGCTGTTCGAGGTGTGCCGTCGCCGAGGGACTCCGCTGTTGACGTTCGTGAACAAGATGGACCGTCCGGCGCCGGACGCGCTGGCCATCCTGGATGACATCGAGCGGCAGATCGGCGTGACTGCGACCCCGGTCACGTGGCCGGTGCGCGACAACCACCGCTTCCGCGGCGTGGTCGATCGTCGCGATGGCGTCTTCCATCGCTTCAGTGACAGCGGTCATCGAGGTGCACGGAAGGCGGTCGAGGAGCTGGGCACGTTGGCCGATGCCGCTGCGATCAGTCCGGACGTCGCCGAGGGCCTCGCGCTGCTCAACGAGTTGGGCCTTGACCATGACGACGAGCTCTTCCTGGCCGGCGAGACCACGCCGGTGTTCTTCGGCTCCGCCCTGTCGAACTTTGGGGTCCGGCTGCTGTTGGACGCCATCGCCGACATTGCGCCTCGTCCGGCGCCATATCGCACGCGGGGCGGGGGCCGCCGCCCCCTCGAGGCCGACTGCTCTGGGCTGGTCTTCAAGATCCAGGCGAACATGGATCCGCGCCACCGCGACCGGATCGCCTTCCTGCGACTGACGTCGGGACGGTTCGAGCGCGGGATGGTGCTGACCTGCACCCGCACCGGCCGGGCGATCACGGCCAAGTTCGTGGCGGAAACGATGGGACAGGAACGAACCACGATCGAGGAGGCCTACGCCGGCGACGTCATCGGCCTGGTCAACGCCGCCGACCTGCGCATCGGGGACGCGCTGTACGCATCCACGCCCGTGGACTATCCGACGATGCCGACGTTCACGCCGGAGCTCTTCCATACGGCTCAGCCGGGCGACCGCACCAAGGTCAAGCAGTTTCGCAAGGGCCTTGACCAACTCGACGAGGAGGGCGTGGTCCAGCTGCTGCGCCGTGAAAACCTCGGTGACCAGGCGCCGGTCCTGGCCGCGGTCGGACAACTCCAGTTCGAGGTGGCCCAGTGGCGCATGGAGCACGAGTTCGGCGCACCACTACGGCTGGAGAGCGTGAGTCGATCGGTGGCTCGCGCGACGGACGAGGTCTCGGTCCCAGGGCTCCAGGGCACCGGCGAGGTCGAGATCTGGCGCCGTTCCGACGGCGCTCCGCTGGCCATGTTCCGCGACCGCTTCCAGCTGGCCCGCATCGAGCGTGACCATCCGGAGTTCCTGCTGGACAATGTCGTCGGCGGCTGACCCGTCGGTTGCACCTTGGCCGCCCCGCGTGCCGATCAAGGTCTTCGCGGTCGGGCCGTCAGCAGCAGGCGACGGGCAACGCGGTCGCGTCGCTCGGGACCGCGTACGCGGGGGCGGCGCAGCTGTCGTCGGCGCAGGTGTCGTCGGTTGCAGCGTTCAGACGGTCGTCGGTGACGACGTAGACCTCCCACAGCTCCCCGTCAGGGCCGGAGGTCCAGACCTTGTCCTGGACGGCGTGGCAGCACAGTTCCTGCTCGCGCACGTCAACGGTGCGACCAGCGGCCTGCAGGCGCGCACTGGCGACCGCCACTTCCGCGCTGTCGGTGACCTCGACACCCAGGTGGTTCAGCGTCCCCCCGACCGCATCACTGCCCTCGCCCACCTGGAACAGGACCAGCTTCAACGGAGGATCGCTGACCTCGAAGTTGGCGTAGCCGGGACGGCGCTTGTGCGGCGTTGCGTCCAGGAGGTCGCCGTAGAAGGACACGGCGGCCTCGAGATCCGTGACGTTGAGGGCCAGTTGGAGTCGAGCCATGATGGGCGTCCAGTTCGTGGTGTCGGGTGGCGTTCACACATCGAAGATCATCGATGCGTCGGCAACCGTACGCATCGCATCGACGAATGTCAATGCGTATAGTCGGCACGCCACGAGGAGGCGTTCCATGCAGGTCTTGCCGATCGTCCAGTGCTGTCAGCCCGTGCGAACCGCCTCGTTGCAGGAGGACGAGGCGATTGAGCTCGCCGCTGGGTTCAAGGTCCTTGCCGACCCGGTCCGGCTGCGATTGCTCTCGTTGGTCGCCACCGCGAATGGCGGTGAAGTCTGCGCATGCGACCTGCCGGCAGCCGTGGGGCGTTCACAGCCAACCGTGAGCCATCACCTGTCAATATTGGCCGACGCGGGGCTTCTGGAGCGCGAGCAACGGGGCAAGTGGGCGTGGTTCAGGATGGTCCCCGGGCGCCTCGAGATCCTTCGTGCGGCATTGGGGAGCTGACGCGGGAGGTGACCCGGCACAGGTCGCTGGACGCGAGGGCCGCGGTCGGCAATGATGCTCAAACCCCCCCGAATTGCAGGGCCAACGTGATCCGCCCCCACGACGTGGCGACGGCGCCCGATGACGCGCTCCCATTGCGTGCCCTCGATGCGCTCGGCGACCCCGTGGCCATCATGGAATCGAATGGCAAGGTCGTCTACGCCAACCCGGCGTGTCGTGACCTGGCCATGTCGCTTGGGGCCGGCGAACAAGGCTGGGATGGTGCGAACTATCTCGACATCTGCCCGCCAGCGCAGGGCGATCCGAAGGTGGCCGAGCAGCTGACCGCCGCTCTGCAGGAGGTCATCCAGGGTCAACGTGACCACTTCGAACACCGCTTCGCCTGCCAGGCACGTGACCTGCAACGCTGGTTCGTCCTGCACGCGCGCCCGCTTGACGGGGAGTTGCCGCGACGGCTGGTGCTGTCCTTTCAGGACGTGACCGATCTCGAGTCGGCACTGCATCGGGCGCAGGCCAGTGAGCATCAACGTGAATTGGGCGCTGCCCTGCATCGTGAGCGCGAACTCGAGGACATGCGCGACTTGTTCGTGCGCTCCGTGTCCCACGAGTTCCGCACGCCCCTGACCATCCTGCGCAGCGCCCTCGACATGGTGGAGGGCGGGGTGACGGACGCGTCACGCATCGCGCCGCTGCTGGGTCGCAGCGTGCGGCGCCTGGATCGGCTGCTGACTGACCTGCTGGACCTCAACGCCATGGCGGCGGGCACGTTGCGCACACGCCGTGAGCCGGTCGCGTTGGCGCCACGGGTCCGGGCGCTGGTCAAGGACCTCGACACGCCTGCCGCCGTCGTGCTCGACCTCGATGAGGGAACCTTCTGCCTGGACGGCGGCCAGTTCGATCGCGCCCTCGACAAGCTCTTGGACAACGCAGCGCGCTACGGACCACGGAAGGGACCGATCGACGTGACGCTGCGGATGGCCGACCGTGTGGTCGAGGTGGTTGTCGCCGACCGCGGACCGGGGATCGGCGAGCGCCTCCGCGAGCAGATCTTCCGGCCGTTCGAACGGGGCGAGCTCGTGGTCGGCCACGCACCCGGGGCCGGCCTCGGCCTGTCGATCGCCTCGGCCTACGCAGAACTGCACGGTGGCAGGGCGTGGGTCGAGGACCGAGCACACGGCGGCTCGTCGTTCCATCTCAGCTTCCTCGCCGCCGACGACCGCGCGGGTACCCCCGACCGCTTGTCAGCCTGACCGCGGCAGACGCGCGCAGCGGTCAGTCGACGCGTGGGATCCCGCCCGTGCAGTCAGCCACGTCATCCATCGGCTCGCTGACCTGGGCGACCTCGATGCCACAGGCCTGGGTCTCGACCTGGATCGTCAGGGTCGAGGTCCCGTCGACCAGGACCTCGCCGGACCAGCGGGTTCCAGCGGGGAGGCCGTCGCCCTCCTCGCCGGACAGGCGCAGGCGCAGGGTGGATCCGGCGGACAGCCACGTGTCGAATGGGTAGGTCCGGATGCTGTAGGCGATCGACTCGCCCATGGGGACCAGCTCGCCTGCGGTCAGGCCGTTGCGATGCATGGCCGACAGCCACCCCTGCGTCAGTGCGCGCACCTGCCCGGAGCTGGTGACCTCTTCCAGGACGATCGCGAAGTGCGCGTCCGGTCGATCGAGGGTGATGGTCGCGTCGAGAACCGCGCGACCGGTGAGGTGCACGTCGTCATCGAATGCCGCGGTCGACCACTCGGCCGGCGCGTCCTCGCCGACGGCGAACGTGGCGCCCGCTTGTCCGGCCTCGGTGTTGGATTCGAGTGTCGCGTTGCCCAGCGTCAACGCGACGCTGTCGCCCATGGTCGAAAGGCCAGCAACGGCCCGCCAGACATTGCGGTCATCCTGGACCTGCACCGGTGGCCATGCCGGCACGCCGGTGTCGAGGTCCAGCAGGAACTGGTCGAACCATGCGTGGATCGTCGGGTACCAGTCGTCGCGCGCCCACATCGACGCAGCGTCATAGGGGTACTTGTGTTCCCACTGGCCCCAGATGGCGCGCTTGAAGCCGGGCAGCTGGTCGTACCAGCCGTCGATCGCGATCGGGGTGACGATGGGGTCGTTGAGCCCGTGGACGTGCAGGACGGAGACGTCGGTCGGGATCCGGGTCACGGCGCGCCGGAACTCCCGCTCCTGCCAGTAGGTGGTCATGTCACCGGTCAGGTCGGCCGGACCCAGGAAGTTGGCCGGCTGGCAGGCGAACCTCTCTGGGTACCGCACCAGCGCTGACTGCTCGCCGGGGAGGTCGGCGCCGTAGGGCACGTAGACCGCAGCCGACACCAACCCATTGGCGCCCAGGGGGACGCCGTCGAAGAACGCCACGTCGTACAGGCCGGCGATCCCGGCGACCGTGACCATCGTGGCCAGCCCGGCCGGCGCGAAGACGGCGCCGGCGTTCTGGGTCTCGGCGTCGTAGGACTTCCCATAGGACCCGACCTTGCCGTTGGACCACGGCTGGGCCGCGAAGTACTCGACCAGCGTGGCGAAGTCGAGGGCCTGGTTCGGGCCGTCCTGCTCCGCACACCCGCCGGAGTTGCCCGTGCCACGCACGTCGGACAGGACGACCGTGTAGCCCTTGGGCGTGAAGAATTCGACCAGGTCCAGCGACCGCGACTGATCGCCCTGCGTCATGCCGTCGTAGTACGGCGAGTGGACCAGGATCACCGGCGTGCGCCAGCTGGGGTCGCTGGCTGTGTCCGGTCGGTAGACGCGTGCGTGCAGCGCAACTCCGTCGTGGGCGAGGACATCGACGCGTTGCGCCTCGGTCACGGCTTCGAACCGGTCAGTGGACTGGCCGGCCGGGGCGAAGACGATCGGTCCCTGCTGGGTGACGATGGGTTCGTCGGCGACGGGGGCAGCGTCGTGGTCGTGGTCTTCGTGACGGGCCCGACCCGGGTCGGCCAACGGGTCACCTGCACGCAGCGATCCCGGCCCCGCGGCGATCAGCGGCAGGGCGACCAGGGCGGCGGCCAGCAGGGGAGGGGTCCTGCGCACGAGGGTGCAACTCCGCGATCGGATGATCATGGAGTTCGACGTGGTCCGGGTCGATCCCTGCGCTGGCCGCGCAGTGGCTGCGCGGCGGAATGGCGAGCCGGGGTGCCGCGTTGCGACCCCTGACACTCACCGACGCCGACACCACCCCGGAGCAGGCATGGCCACCGTGAACCTCACCAAGGACACCTTCGACACCACGGTGTCGGACAACGACATCGTCCTCGTTGACTTCTGGGCGGAGTGGTGTGGCCCCTGTCGTCAGTTCGGCCCGATCTACGAGCAGGTTTCGGCCAAGCACGACGACGTCGTGTTCGGCAAGGTCGACACAGAGGCAGAGCGCGAGCTCGCCGGCGCCTTCGGGATCCGGTCGATCCCGACCTTGGCCGCGATCCGCGGTGGCGTGGTCGTCTTCAGCCAGCCGGGTGCGCTGCCGGAGTCGGCCGTTGAGGACATCCTCACCCAGGTCCGCGCGCTGGACATGGACGAGATCCACGCTCGGATCGCCGGGCACGAAGCGGGCCACGACCACGCCGGCCACGATCACGCACACTGACTCCTGCCGGCGTCCTCCCCCCCGGACGCCCTGCAGGTCGACGGGCGGCCGCTCGCAGGCCGCCCGTCGCTCCTTGCCTCAGGACAGGACGTCGGCCGCGGCCGCCAGCTGGGCGGGGTCGGCCGAGGTGGGCGTGAGCAGCAACTCGTCGGCGCCCAGGTCCCTGGCCCGGGCCGCTGCCTCGCGCAGGGCTGCCTCGCCGCGGATCGTGGCCAATGGGATGGCCGCGGTTGCGATCGGTCCCAGGAAGTTCAGGTACTCAGCGAGGTAGCGGTCCATCTGGGCATCGGCGTCGGGGCCAAGGGCGAACCAGCACCCCGTGACCAACCGCGGGGGTGTCGACCGACCAGCGTCGCGCCACGCACGGCGAGCGGTGTCGAACGCGTGTTGCAGTTCGCTGGCCACCATGCCGAACGAGAAACCGATCGTCCCGTCGGCCCATTGCGCGGCGCGGGCGATCGAGCGCGGACCGAGCGCGCCCGCGAGCACCTCGATGCCGCCCTGCTGGATCGGTTCGGGCTCCAGCGGCCGCAATGCGGCGGGGTGCGCCTTCTGGGTGCCGGACCACAGCGCGCGAATCCGCTCCACGCCGTCCTGGAGGCGTCCCAGCTTGGGCGCAGACCAGTCCGCGCCCATGGCGAGGTAGTCCTCCTCGCGGCCTCCGACGCCAACCCCCAGCGTCAGTCGGCCGCCCGAGAGGACGTCGATCGTGGCGTACTGCTTGGCGACGCTGACGATGTTGTGCATGGGCAGCACCAGCACGTTGGCAACGATCCGGACCCGCTCCGTCAGCACCGCCGCCGCCGCCAGCGACACGGTGGCATCGGGGTTGTGGAAGTTGACCCGATCACCGGTGGCGATGCTGGACCACGGGCCTTGGTCGATCTCCCGGCACCAGGTCATGAACGTGGCGCGGTCCAGGCCGGGTGCCATCACGGGCAGGTTCATGCCGAGCTTCACGTCGTTCCTCACGCATCAGGGCCGAGTCGACCCGTCTCGTTCCGTTGACGGATCAGGGCGTCTCGGCGACGTCGCCGGCAGGGTCGGAGGCCAACTCGTGGGCGAGGGAGAGCGCTGCCTCCAGGCTGAGCCCGGCCGATGCTGCAAGCCAACAGGTGATCGGCGCGGCCATGCGCTCCGAGCCGTGTGCCGCCACGGCGGCGATCTCCAGGATCGTGGCCATGTCCTGCTCGCTCAGAGCGGCAACGCCGGCGGCGTGCGCGTAGGCATCGATCCATGATCGTGCGGTGGTCATGGGCGATCTCCTGGTGGGTCGAGCATGCAACCATGCGACCGTGGTCAGCCCGCCACCCGCGCGAGCATGCGCGCCAGGTCTCCGTTGGCCGCCACCTCGATGTCTCCGGTCAGTTCCAGCCATGTGGCGAGCTCGCGGAGTTCGTCCGCCAGTTCACCGGCAACCTGGATGCGATCGACGCCCGGCTCCGCCCAGCTGCCCCGGACCAGCAGCCGACCTGCCTTGCGATCGGCCTTGAGGTCGACCCGTGCGACCAGCCGATCGCCCAGCAGGAATGGCAGCACGTAGTAGCCGTATCGGCGCTGCGCGGCGGGGACGTAGATCTCGATGGTGTAGTCGAACCCGAACAGTCGGCTGACCCGCGGCCGGAACCAGACCAACGGATCGAACGGAACCAGCAGCGCGCGGGCGCGGGCGGCCGAGCGCGGGATGGCCAGGTCGGGCAGGGCGAACGCCGGTCGGTCCCACGTGTCCACGACGACCTCGACCAGGTCTCCGCGGTCGACCAGCCGCCTGATGGCGTCACGAGCCTCCACGATCGGGACGCGGTGGTGGTCGGCGAGATCCTGTGCGGTGCCGACGGCCTGAGCTGCCGCAGCGCGCAGGATCAGCGCCTCCTGTGCCTGGTCACGCGGCAAAGGCGGCGCATCGACCGCGGTCCGCGGCAGCACGCGCTCCGGCACGTCGTACCTCGCCAGAAACGAGGTGGTCCGTTCGTGCACGGCCAACCGGCCGGACTCGAACAGCCAATGCAGTGCCTGCTTGCCCGGGGACCAGCCCCACATCCCCTCGGTGCGGTCGCCCCGGATGGACAGTTGGTTGATCGCCAGCGGACCGTCGCGCGCCACCTCGTCGAGGACGGCATCGACGTAGCCGGGGTCGCGTTCGTACAACCGCTGGATGGACTTCCACGGGTGCTCGTTCTCGGTGCGGCGATGGTGCAGCAGCGGGTACGCGTCGGTCGGCATCAGCGAGGCGACGTGGGCCCAGCACTCATGGACCTCACGCGACGTCCAGAGCCACTTCCGCAGTTGCTCGGTGTCCACACCCGATCCCAAGCGGCTGAAGAACGGCAACTCATGCGCTCGCGTCACGACGTTGACGCTGTCAAGTTGGACGACGTCGAGTTGGCGCATCACACGGCGGTAGTGGCGGGCATCGACGCTGCCCTGCGGTCGCGCACGCAACAACCCCGACGCCCCCAGCGCCGCACGTCGCACCTGCTCGACCCGGAGCCGCCGAATCACCATCCCCAAACCCTACGCCCACGCCCGCCCGGCCCGATTGCGGGTGGCTGCGCACCGGCATGCCGGGGGCGGAGCCACCCACAAAGAGGGCGCCGCGATTGCGGGTGGCTGCGCACCGCAATACCGGATGTGGATCCACCCGCAACGGGCCAGGGCGGGGCGGACCCACCCTGACTGTCACTGTCCACAGGCCCCCGATTGGAGGGCGGTTCGTGCGGCAGGCTTGTCGCATGACACGAAACCTCGATCAGGACACGGTGACGCGGCTTCGGGCGAAGCTCGACGCTCAGCGCGGTCGAGTGACATGGCAGCAACTGGAAGCACTCGGCCTCGACCAACACGATCTGGACCACCTGAGTCGCACCGGGCTGATCACGCGCGTCGTGCCAGGCCTGTGGCGCACGGCAGGGGCCCCTGACGACTTCCTCGGCCAGGTGATGTCGGCCGTCCTTGCGTGCGACGCGGTCGCAGCCGCGGCCCGGACAACCGCGCTCAAGGTCCATGGCGTCATCGAGCGGGCCCCTGCAACGATCGAGGTCGTGGTAGGCCACGGCCACCGGCCGCGCCCCCCCTTGCCCGGTGTCTCGGTTCGCAGGTCGCGCACCCTCACGGACGATCAGATCGTGAGCGTCGACGGCGTGCCAGCGACAATCGTCGAGCGGGCGCTGGTCGACTCGGCCATCACATCGGGCACGCCACGACTGCGCGAGTTGGTTGCCAAGGCGCTGCGCGGTGGTTTCGTGCAGCTCCACGACGTGTCCGCGCAGCTCGAGGTCTCCGGACGAATCCATGGCGCCCGGCGGATGGCCGCTGCACTGCTGCAGCTCGATCCCGACGTCGCCGCCAGCGAGTCACGTGCCGAGCAGGTCGCTTTCGAAGCCCTTGTCCGTGCCGGGCTCCCAACCCCTGTACGGCAATTCGCGGTCGCGTTGCCCGACGGCATGATCCGAATCGACCTCGCCTACCCCGATCTGCGGTTGGCGATCGAGATCGACGGCTTCTGGTGGCATTCCACACCGCAACGCAAGGCGGCGGACGAGCGCCGTCAGAATCAGCTCGTCCAGGCCGGTTGGCGCGTGCTGCGGTTCGGCGCAGGTCGGGTGGTGTCGGATCCCGCGCACCTGGTCGCCGAGGTCGCCCGCGCCGTGCTCGCCAGCGCCTGAGCACGGCCGGCGACGCCGACCGGGTCGCTCGCCGTCGGCCGCGGGTGGAGCGTCAGCCGCGCCAACTTGTGGGTGGCTGCGCACCGGGATACCGACGGTGGAGCCACCCACAACGCTCTGTGGCGCGGGGTGGCTCAGGGGCGGACGAGGCCCCGGCCAGTGATCATGGGGAGGTCAAGGGCGGTGACGATGCCGGCCTTGTCCAGCGCGTGGACGGCGGGGATCGCGTTGACCAGACGCATCGCGGTGGCCTTGAGGCCGGCGGTGTTGTGGTCGCCGTCGGTGCCCATCAGCTGCAGGTCGACCGTGTAGTTGGGCTCGCCGGTGACGACGACGCGGTAGCAGCCCTGGCCGGCGGGCTGCGGCCAGTCGGGGCGCAGTTCGTCGAGCAGGCGCGTGGCGTGCTCCAGCACGATCACCGCCTTGCCGTCCTTCATGCCGCGGACTTCGAAGTGCAGACCGGCCTGGGTGCCCTCCTCGATCTTGCCGGCGTCGATCTCGAAGGTGTGCGGCGCCGGTTCCTTCTCGAACCACTCGGTGACCTCGTCAAGCTCGACGTCCAGCCCCGCAGCCAGTTGGCGGACGACGGAACCCCACGCCAACGACAACACGCCGGGAAAGAGCAGGAAGACATCGGCGGCGTCCAGCGGCTTGCCGAAGCCCATGATGTCGAACATCACCTCGGGCTGGTTGTAGGTGTTGTAGTTCATGATCTCCACACATCGGACCTGCTCGATCCGTTCGGAGATCCCGGTGACGGCCAGGGGCAGGGCGTCGTTCGCCCAGCCGGGGTCGATGCCGTTGACGAACAGCGACGCGTTGCCGGCGGCCGCGGCCTCTTCGAGGGGGTCGACCATCTCCGGCGGGGCGACGCCCCACGGGAACTGGAGGAACACCGGTGACGACGACACGACGTCGATGCCGGCGCGGAGGAACATCTTGAGGTCTTCGATGGCCTCGACCAGGCGGTTGTCAGCCATGGCGGTGTGGCAGATGACGTCAGGGCGCAGGGCGATCAGCGCGTCGACATCGTTGGTCGCCAACACACCCAACTCGCGATCCATGCCGGCCAGATCACCGGCGTCCTTGCCGACCTTGTCCGGGTTGGAGACGAACACCCCGACCAGTTCCAGGTCCGGTCGTGCATCGATGCCGATGATGGCGTGGCGGCCGACGTTGCCGGTGCTCCACTGGACGACTCGGACGGTCATGCTCGGTGCTCCCTCGACGACAGGCGGCGCAGACTAGGACGCCACCCCTGCGATTCCGACCTGCTCGGCCAGGGCCTGCAGTGCGGAGGGGACGTCCGCCGGATCGCGCGTCGGGATGTAGACCACCAGCCGGTCGACACCCTCGGATTCGAGGTGGTCGACGACCTCGGCCGGCGGGGCCATGCCGGTGTTGAGGGACACCTCGATCGAAGCAGGATCGCGCCCATGGTCCTGCGCGGTCTGGCGCATGAGCCGGACAAGGTCCAGGAAGTGCTCGATTGCGCCGCCCAGGCCGTGCTCGGCGATGGTCGCTGCGTCCAGGGCGGGGAAGAAGCCGTCGCCCAGTCGTCCGGCGCGGCGGGCCGCGGCCTCGGAGTGACCGCCGACGGTCACGTGGACGGCTCCGCCGGCGGGGCGTGGCCAGGACCGGACGTGCTGAAAGCTCGTGAACTCGCCGGCGTGGGACGCGTCGTCGTCTGACCACAGCGCCCGCATCGCGGCCACGGCGTCGTCGGTGCGCGCTCCACGCCGTTCGAAAGGCACGCCAATGGCGTCGAACTCCTCGCGCAGCCAGCCCACACCGATGCCCAGCAGGACGCGCCCGCCCGAGAGGTTGTCCAGCGTGGCGACCTCCTTGGCAAGCACGACGGGGTTGCGCTGCGGCAGGATCAGGATCCCGGTACCCAGCTTGAGCGTGGTCGTGCGCGCTGCGACGTAGGCCAGCCAGATGAGCGGGTCCGGCATGTCCGCACTCAGCAACCCCGGCGCCTTGCCCTTGGATGAGTACGGATACACGGAGTCGTACTCAAGGGGCGCGATCACGTGCTCGAACGTCCACAGCGAGTCGAAACCTGCCGCCTCGACT